>Ga0224511_10002098_pt1 | contig 13024 bp, 12 predicted proteins | sample SF_May12_sed_USG_2_FD_169988 | JGI IMG/M metagenome (GOLD analysis project Ga0224511, IMG submission 169988) | Sediment microbial communities from San Francisco Bay, California, United States - SF_May12_sed_USGS_8_1 | ecosystem: Environmental > Aquatic > Marine > Sediment | place: USA...
GATCATTCCCCCACTTCATAAAGATAATGGTGATTGGCCTTGATTATTTCTTGTTGTCCAACATATAACACATGCATAAACTATTAAACGGCGCCCTTTGATGCTTTGCATCAATGGTCTTTCTTGTTCTCTTCCATGAGTGTATATTAAATTTAAGCTGGCACATGAAGAATTCAAAACATTAACTTGTAAACTAAAACACATGTATACATAGCTCACAATATAGAACACAATGTAACACGGGAGATCACTCAGGAAGTTAATCGTCGTATTGGTTGTTGCAGTGGTCTCTCTTGGCCCCAGAGAAAATGAGATTGACCAAATAAAAAATCAAGAGTAAAATTTTAAAAGGAGTCTGTTATACACAATGTGTCACCAGCAATATGCTTTGTGGGATGGGGACCCTTATATTAATGTGTTACCCTTACAATCGAGCTCCATGATACATGGTATTTTTGAATGATGTTATACCTACGCTTCTTACCTTCCGGTAAATAATATGTTGAAATGTATGTATCATGTATGCCCATAATTACTAAGTAACTGCTCGTTCAAATAAACATTAACTCATTCATTTTTACGTTCGGTTTTAGCATTAAATTTTACAGTTTATATTTTAATTGACCATAGCTCAACTTATTGTATGTAATAGCACCCCCAAGAAAAATCATCGCCCCCCTGGCTGCTGAGTTCTGGTTACAGGCCTGCTTGGCCCACTGACGTCTAGGGAAATTCCCGTTGGTAAATTGGTTGAACACATCCGAACGTTGACCACCAGACTGGAACGCCCCGCGATGACGACCACTGCCAAAAGTTTCAAGAGAAGACGAGTTTAAATCGGAAGTGTTTTTCTCCAACGCTCGGAACAGTTTTGTTGTATCTGAATTGAACTGACTGTTTACAACTAGTGAAGCGAGTTCGTCCTGTAAATATCTGGACTGGGCATACCGCATAGGCACTCTATGGTAGCGATTTTAGACTCAGTTGCTTCTAATGTTATCCTAAATTCTTCGGCAAACGAAGAAAAACTCCATTTCAGCATGAAGAATAAAACACGTCCTCACTCGTTAGTGATCAAGTAGAGAAAAAAAAGAAAAGGTTATACGTCATCATGGATTGATGACGTATATAATTACGCTGTGATGTGGTCACGTAGTCACACTGCTTTTTTAAAATTGCTTTTAAAGTTCTAATTAAGAAAGTATTCCAAATGTATCAGATTTTCTGTTAAGAGTTTTGGCTGAACGGAATAGAAATTAGTCTTGTAATAAAATTTATGAATTCAGGTATGCTTCATTTTGTCTCGAGAGGTCCTTATTGGCATAAATTGTTTGACATATTGCCAAATCGCAACATCTTTAGAGGGTCCTATCATTGGTGTATATAGCTCTACGCAGTGTCAGTGAATTTAAGGGTGGTAAGTCCGGATAGGACTTTAAAAAAATAAAGGAGGAAACAAATGTCATCTGTTCGCCCATATGTATGCAAAATCGCTAACAAAAAACATGTCTATTTAACTAGCACCCAACGGCCACTAGAGTCATTTGCGTTTCTACCACGGGTTTGTTTTTCAAAAGGAAAAAATAATTGTTCGTAACCATTCACTTCCAATCATAAAGCTAAATACACGTCAAACGGCATATTGCACACCTAGAGTTTAATCTTGTTTCCCTAATATGGTGAAGTAACTAATAAAATGCGTGGATAACTAAATTTGAGACTTTCACATATTAACGGGAGTATGATTCATTGCTTAATTAAGGTTAAAAAGTGAACACTTCTGGTTAAAACATACAGGCATAGCATCTTTAAATATTGTATTCAATTTTGTTTTATTTGTTGATGCATTTGATCAATGCAAACTGTTTTAAAGGAATTGTTGTTGCTGTTGTCGTATACTAATATACTAAACAAAATCATTATTTAACAGAGAATTAACAGTAACTAAAACGGAAAATAAACAGATAATGTGTAAGACTCCAACCAGCAACCTCTTGTCTAAACTAACATGAAATCTCAGAATAAAAGTTAGAATATAAAATATATGTTTTGGAACTACAAAACGTAACTAAATTTTCTTTACATGCGTAGATTGTCGATATAAAAAAATAGTGTGGTAAACTGTAACAGGGTGCGACATAGAACGTGAATAGACGCAACTGTGGAAGGGCAGGTCGGGGTTAATCTGTTCAAAGAGGCCGTTATCTAATTTGACACTGACATCTTACTACATCGCTATATTACATTGACCCTAATCAAACCGCCCTGGTTTTAAGTGCATTTATACATAAATAGTAACTGTCTGCATAAACTTTAAAGGCACTCAAAACCACCGAATCCGCCGATAACCGGTTCCACATTCATGTATACTGGCCCTATTTATTAAAGCCCAGTTTCAGCAGGGAACTCGTAAGAAGCAGAAATGCAATTACTGTTGGTGCTAGCTGTTGTCGGATATGCCAGGTGTTTGCCTGTACAGGTAATCATAGTAAAAATCAAACATTCAGAAGAATTGCCGTGAACAAGAAATGCATGATCAATCTGGTCAAATAAGCCTTTAACAAACATAGTTACATTTTACCACGAAAGCAATGACTAATCATAAATACACAATTGCTATGATTCATAAGGTTAAAACTAATTAATATTAAATGAAACCTAATGCTTTCGTCACAAATTATCTACGAGCACCTTAAGGCGCATATTTAACCAAAACAATCGTACGATTCTACGGCGCACGCACGGGCATCGAACAGTGCCCGGTGGGGTACTACTTAAAGTTTCACGGCGTACTTACGGCGTGTTGTATGGTCACTGAGTATAAAGTGGCATCGGCCGGCCACCGTTCGGCCCAGGTCGGCGTTTCCATACATCGGACGGGCATCGGAGGATTTTGTTCAAAATTTAAATTGTCACATTGAATCGTACGGCGGCAGTTGTATTTGTTACTATAGAATATTTAATTACCATCCAAAAGGTTGCTAAGTTTATCTATTAAGTAAAATATGGCCGTTAACCTATTTTATTTAGCTTTGACTTTGAATATTTTATTTTGAACAAATATTTCTCTTTCCAGGACGATGTCTTGGTATATCTGGGTAAGAATAATATTTTAAGTCTTCTATACTTCACGTATCGACGTCCGATGCCCGACAAAATGGCGGGAAAGCTCGTTACGTCCAACATCGCAAGTGAGCGTAACCAGTGACACTCAAAGGATTCAGTCTTCTGATTGGCCTAAATGAGTTGTACGTTATGGCGTTACGTAAATTCCCGCAATTTTGTCAGCATCGGATGTCATTTAAAGCGTTCTGTCGATGCGTTAATTCCCCCTTCTCTTTTCTCAGATTAATTTAATTTGTTCCAATATGCTTACATTGTACATGCACTATTAAAGTTCCTATGACAGTATCTTTTGACAAGATTTTTACACTTACTTTTCACCGTATTTAAGCAGTGCATCCTACTCCCGAAAACATGCGAAACTGCCAAATATATTTATGCGTGCATGTTAAAATGTTACAAAAACCGGCTTTGTTGAAAAAGCGTGACACGCAAATTTGGCTTTGTTTGTGTATGGTTCGACCCATTACGTTGAAACAGTTACAAAGCCGAGCGGTTACACACTAGACTACGGCGCGAGAGGTCCCGGGTTCAATTTCCGGCTCTGGCAATTATATTTGCTTTTTTATTTTGTTATTGGTGTGTATATATTTTTTATCAAAAAAGTATTTGCATGAATTTTCGCAATATTTTTGTAAGTTTATTTAGTATACTTAACATGTATGACCAACTCAAAGGGTATCAAGATACAGACCTAGTATCTTTAACAATCTATATAATGACTGCGAGTTCAGTGAAATGCTTAAGTCGAAAAGTTAAGTCACTTAGCGTCTTTCAAAAGGGTGGATTTTTCATCAATTTGAGGGTATTTTGAAAGTAACATACATCTGTTGAAAATTTGTCGAGGGTGGTGCGGTACATATCTATTTGGAACACAGCTTACATATACCAGTCGACTTAAATCTTTATGAATCAACAGACGATGCTATAGTGAACCTTGAGGAGTCTGCGGGCCTTTTTGAGGGAGACATTGACCTTCTTCCAGGAGAAAACCCACTGGTATGGCCCTTGTATATTATTATATCCGCCGGATCTACACAATCTCTGGTATGACCCATTGCATGATATTTCAAAGCTACCATATATAATGTCACCATTTTGTCAGACAGTGTCCCTTTATCATGTAAACAAAGATAGTTAAGGTTAACACGAATGTGTTGCCTTATGACATCTGTTAGAGAGAGAGAGAGTCCATAGGATTTTGTTGTCCATCGTGTAAACTTGACAACCTGATCGACAGAGCAACACTGTAGCAACTTTTAAAGCTTCTTTTTGTGATATAATTTGGACAAACTTGACATAGTTTGTCTAACAAAACGTTTACTGAGGTAATTATTTAAATAATTTAAAAGACAAGTCATTGTTCAATGTTAATTCTACACAAACGATATATACAGTTGTTTGTAGCTAAACGGCCTTTAAATTTAAAATTCTATATGACTGAGGTCACTATCTAGAGTGTCGTCCAAGTGCGAAGTGCTGCATTTGTAATCTTTGGAACGCGGTTACACACTGCTTGATATTTGCACTTAAACCGCACCTATTTTTGGCTTGCCGTGAACGGCAAGCCAGTATTGTTTTGGAAAGATATTTCCGGTTTGAAATTTCCCTGCGTTTTATTTTATACATGCTTATAGCCCAAATGGAGATGGGAACCAGTCGAGTTTCGGGCGATTCCGATATAATTACGTAAACTACCGAACTTTTGCTAGACGGTAATGGCCGAGTTATTCCGATTATGATGATGTAATGCTATTTATAGCGGAATGTTTATAATATGTTTACCACGTGACTGTTTTGTCCAATCGATCTGCCGTGCGTTCAGTAAGCATTTGTGTTCGTGAACGACCGCGAACGTTCGGTAATTTAGCCAATCACAGCTCGCCAATTACCGAACGTTCGCGGTCGTTCGCGAACAAAACAGCTTACTGAACTTATTGATGTTTAGATCGCATCTTCACAACATGGCAAGCCATTCCTTTTAAAGGGAAACTTTATTACCATTTCATCATAAAAACGTCTCTGTTAAACGAGATTTGCAAATATTTTCACAATGATATTAATAGTAAACATATAAAATATCGGAAAAAGTCATTTTTATAATTTAAATATGTATAAAAAATAATATATCATAGTATTGTGAAAAACAAAAAAATAGTGTGTACTGTTGTCTTAGGAATATATATTACAAGAACATCTTTAAAACCTTGAAAGTCGGTCTTTTCTTTGCAACTATGAGACTATTTATATCTGGTCAAAACTATTTTGACATTAAACGGTGTTTATTTGGGTTGCGTTTTTAACTTATTAAGTCGATTACAAATGTTTCTAATTATGACAAAATACAACCATTTACGACATATTAATGACTATAAGTAGCCAACTGTTAAAGGGACTCTTCTGCGGTCTTGTCTTGTGACTATCACAAATACCAAACTTTAGAAAACCTATATTTTCTTGTTGCCACCGTGTATAGGGCATCAAGATCAAAATCTTGTGAATCCTTAATGTTTTAATGTTTTTATCCATTTGGTAATTCTTTTAAAACTTAAAAATGTGTAAACCTCGTGTTACAGCACAGGAACGCGGTGGCCGACAAGAGCCAGACGTGGCCTGGGGGCGTAGTGCCTTATATGATTGAGTCATACTTCCGTACGTTTCCTTAGCAATGACTGTTTATTGCCATGCTTACGTCAGATATTAACTTACATTTGTTCGCTTTATCGTTGTTCGTAGTTTTAGCCTCTTTGTGACGGTTCACTACAATTCGCCAAATTATTTACAGGGTATTTTCTTTAAAACCGACACCTGTTTACTAATAGGTATCTTAAAACATCGTTGTGTCTCTGACTCTTTATTTTATGTCTTATTGACTACTCGAGCACCTCACGCTCTAACGGTAAGACCAATTTTCTTAGATCTGTTTGTTGCATTTCATAGGGGCTCTGTTTTGGTGTTGTTTTTTTGTCCAAACACAACATTTTACCACTTTTTAACAGCCCAAACAATACAGACCAAATTCAAAGAGGCGATGGCTGAGATCGAGGAGGTTACTAAAGTGAACGGGAAAACGTGCATTCACTACAAACCGCGAGTCGCGGAGAATGCATATATCCATATCGTTAACGGATCTGAGTAAGCGTTATTTAAATCAATATGTTTTCAATAAAGCCCAAGGTCCGGATGCGATCTCACCTCTGTTACTTAAAGAACTCCACACAGAGATAGCACTGATTCTGTCAATCATATTTCAGAGGTCACTGGACACCGGTATTGTTCATAAAAGGACTGGAAACATGCCATAATCACACCAGTATTCAAAAAAGGTCAAAGTCAAAACCAAGTAATTACAGACTAATATCACTCACATGCATAGCATCAAAACTAAAGGAACACATCATTGTGTCAAACATGATAGATTACTTTGACACTCACAACATACTTTGCCCTCAGCAACACGGTGTCAGGTCAAAACACAGCTGTGAGACTCAACTCATTGGCTTCACACAGGAAATAGCAGACAGTTTAGATCAAGGTCAGCAAACTGATGTCATTGTCATGGACTTCAGTAAAGCGTTCGATATAGTTGATCACCACAAACTCGTTCACAAACTGACACACATGGGGGTAAACCCATACATCACCACATGGATTAAAGACTTCCTACATAACAGGTCACAACAGGTCTTAGTCGAAAACAAGGTCTCTCACCGTCTCCCTGTGCTTTCTGGTGTCCCACAGGGCTCGGTCGTAGGCCCAAGTCTATTTTTAGCCTACATTAACGACCTACCAGGAAGTGTCAGGAGTCGTGTACGTCTGTTTGCAGATAAATAATAAAAAAATAGTAATAAAATCACACGCATCTGCACAAAGTCTTCAGGAAGACTTACACAATCTAGAACTTGTGGAAAAAGAATGGTCAATGGAATTTAACCCTGACAAGTGTGAAGTTGTCAAAATACACAGAAAAAAGAAACCAGTTATCTTCCCATACACACTTTATGACACCACCCTCAGAACCACAGAAAACTCAAAATATCTCGGGGTCGTTATCAGTAGTAACCTCAATTGGTTATCCCACATAAACACTATCACAAACAAGGCCACAAATAGTCTGAGATTCATCAGACGAAATGTCAAAACACAAAACAAACAACTAAAAGAGGCTGCATACAGAACATATGTACGCCCCCAGATCGAATATTGTTCAACCATATGGCACCCATGGCAGAAACACCTCACACACAGAACAGAAATGGTTCAAAGGTCAGCCGCAAGGTATGTTCAAATTGACTATCACTACACAAGCAGTATCAAAAACATGCTCAGAGAGTTAAAGTGGTCTTGAGCAACGCAGAAATCAAGCCAGTCTCACAATGCTACACAAAATACATAACAAACAGGTCAATGACGATCACAGTCATCTTATAACAACACGAAACAATAAATTCCTTATTCCCCACTCAAAACCAAAACACCACATGAACTCATTCTTTCCGCGGGCTATACGACTTTGGAACGAACTACCGACTGAGATTAAGGATGCCCCAACTCTACCTGCATTTGCAAGTGGACTGAACAAGTTTTATGGTTTTTAATTGATGTTTTGATTGAGTTACTTTATGTTTTCATTAAACTTTCATAAGTAAATTATTAGTCTTAAATTGTCAATGTTCAGGACTTTCGCCTGCCTTATGTAGTCAGTATTGACTTTTGGCAGTATAAAGTTAAAGTTGAAGTTGAAATTTCATTTTTAGTTGCCACTCCCGAGTGGGCTACCACGGCCACCAGTCGTTCTTGGTTCTTGGTGACGGGTGTGAGGGCCGTGGAATTGTGATGCACGAGCTGCTCCACATACTCGGTCTTTGGCACGAGCAGAGTAGACCCGACCGCGACAACTTCGTCACCATTCACTGGGAAAACATTAAACCAGGTGGTTCGAGCATTCCTATATTGATTTCATACGTACCACGGTTTACATTGATTCAAAATAAAACGCAACACTTAAGTAATTCATATTTTATTTAAATTTGTGTTGATTGTTCTTGTCAAATACCATAGTAAACCTTGTAAACCTTTAACACACTACTGAAAGAACACTTTCCGTATCCATTTGTATTCCCTACTATTGGTTCACGAACGTAAAATTGATATTTTATTTTTTTTGCTTGAAAAGTCCTTCTTCTGACAGTTAAATGGTCTTCTCTGCATATCCGTTATTTGTCGGTTTGTTTACGCGTGTAAAAAGACTAAATATTCAAATTATATACTTATGGGTAAAATGGTTTTGCGCTAGGTGTCACAACTTGATATTTAATTATATAGAAAACAACGACTATTTTCCTTAATTGTATGTTCTTCACATAAGTAATCATTAGGTGGTTTACTATTATCAAATTTCAAACCTGTCATTGGCATGAGATGACAATGGGTTTTAACAGATATTTGAATGCATTTTTAAGAAATGTAATAGTCTAAAACCAGAAGCCACAGAGCTAACATGTAACACGATTTAGAGGACATTCATCAAAAGTGTTAAAAAGATGACCACTGTGTCAAAATGGGCCACGTCAAGTTATTTGCTGAAACCATAGTCAAGATTGATATCTCTTCAATTTATATTACTATGTTATATCAGTGTTATATCAGTTTAAAGTACATGTATTAAACATAAAATTATCATTGCAGGTCAAGAGAAAAACTTTAACAAATACAACACATCCGAAGTCGACACTCTCGGACAGCCATATGACTACGGAAGCATTATGCACTATGGCCCCCACGTGTTTGCCTTACCACATACTATTACCATTACGCCAAAGATTCCTGGAATGACACTTGGTCAACGTCAAGGACTTAGCGCCATCGACATCAAAAGTACAGAAGCGTGGTTTGTCACCATGCTAATTTAACACATTATACATTCATACGGTTTATTTGCAAGCAAGAAGAAAATCATTAAAACCAAATAAAATATGATATGTTGGTGTCGAGGTTTATTTCATACCACAAAATCGTGATTTAGATTTGTTTAAGTGAAATTCTCAAAACATGCCATACCCATCAAACGTTTTTCTAAATTGTTTTTGTTTAGTTTGTTGCTGCGGATTCCATACCCATACTGTTTTTTTGTACAGAGATCCAGATCCTGTATGGCTGCATCCCACCAGAGGCACACCCCGCAGGCCCTCACGCCTATGCTACGGCTCCCACGACCACAACGACAACCCACGCACCAGCGCCTGCATGTGAGTGAAGTAAATAAGTTAAACAATTTTTTATTTTAATGATTTCTGCAAGAAATGTTGAGTTACCGCCTTGGTACGGTCACTTTCATTGGGGGGTTTAACCAGTTTTTCGCTATAACAAATCTCACACATATTTAACATTTATTTGAAGAAAACGCCTGGCTTCAGATATGTCATAGGCACAATTTCCATGTTCTATATTCCTTCAAATAAATAAAGTCTTAAAAAGTTCTTCCAATTACAGATATCGCACAGTTAGAGTTAAAGGTAAACTTTTTATTATAAAGTAACAATAAAATACGCCTGTTTGTGATGTTTGGCACGTTAACATGCCACGCTTCACGACCTGTGCACATTTTCCAGCCGACGTCTGTAACTTCGACCATGCTTTCTGTCACTGGACTAACTCGCACGCGGACACGCTCGACTGGACACGTCACACGGGCAACAGTAGGCCAGTTTTTATATATCTTTACAGTGAATATAGCTAAATAATACAGGTATAACATTAGAATGTTACGGTGGACAACCGAGTTCACTGCCCAATATGGTAATTGTTTACGTTCAAATCAAGCAATCATGTTGAAATCAAATAAGTATCATATTGTTTTACAATCTCAAAAGTACTATTTTAGTAATAAAACATTAATTAATCACTTATTAGTCAAAACAGCATATTTCACATACACATTTTCAATAACAGCATCAGTATGTACCATGTTGTCGTAATGTTGTGTTATAGACAACTACATATTACTTACGGATCCCGGCCAATCCGCCAAGGTGGCCAAGCTTGACTCCAAACCTTTCTCGGGTGGCGACTACTGTATTGAGTTCAAGTACAGGTATCAGATGCACAAAGTTATATCTCCTTTATGTAATTCTAAAGATATTCAATTATTATGGTAAATGATTCTCAAAGAATCACCTTTGACCATAATACATGACAAAATGTATTTTTTGAAATGGGGTTAAAGCATGCACTTATTAATCATTGTAAATGGTTTTATTGTGCCCATGTCGGTATGGAACTAAAATTCGTTTTATTTGAGTCATTGTTTTATACAACTTTTGTTTGGTCAAATCTGGCAAAAAACATATCAGCACAATATGATAAACTAGTTTAATAGTGTTGTGTAATCTACAGCATGCATGGCACCAACGTTGGTAATCTGGTCCTGAACGTCATTGCCGGCTCCACGACTCAACACCTCAAGACATTGAGCGGTGACCACGGCAACCACTGGAACACAGAACGAGTGAACGCCCATGTCCACACCAGCGGAACGTTCAAGGTAGACACGCGTTTGTATATTGGCATGTTTGTTTGTAGTACACCCTCCTAACTCTTCGATTTCGAGAGCGGTGTCTATGACAACCGCTGTTGTTTGATTATGTTTGTGTAAGCATAGATTTAGATTGATATTTGTTGTTCAAAAATAGATACTAAAATATCGTTTGCAAAGGCATTCTTTTTGATAATTACTTCAAAGAGTTGTTGTTGTATCAATTGCACTATGTTGTTTTACTGCTTTGACCATATACACTAATTTGCTTTCAGTTCGAGTTCCAAGGTCAGACACCGGCGGGTTACAATGGTCGCATTGCTCTTGACGACATCAACATTCACGCGGGAAACTGCTGAACGCACTAAGAATGTGTGGCTCTTATTGCGTAAATACATCAATGCCTAAGATCTCTGTTTTCTCTCTCATTATTAAAACAGAACAAATCGTACACTAGTATAGCTTGTGCAGATTAACCCCGACTTGACCTTTATGCAGGAATATATTATCCATTGAATACGGACGTTGAATTAGTTATCGATAATGCAATCGCTGCCAGTCGGCATAGATCGCGAATGTTTGTTGAACACTATATGTGACCGTGACTGACAAAATGGGGCCAAATGAGAAAATTTCACATTTTTATGTTTTCACATTTTCTTAAAGAATAGACTTTTCTGACCACTTTCGTGAAAACCGGGTAACATTTTCTCAAATATTGACGAAGTTATGCTTATTTGAAGAAACGCGGTGTCATGGATTTTCCCCCTAAAAACCTCTATATTATTTAAAAAATACTGATACTAAATAAGAACTACAGACACAAACACAACTAATTGTACTTGTAAATAAACTTTTATTTGTAACATTGTTTGTCATTCAAAAGGAATGTATTCATTTTTTAGCTTTTTAAAAACAATTTTTCAATTTGGTTGCCATGGAAACAGAGAAAATGCATAAGTCACTATTTGCCAGCGAAAAATCTCCGAAATATATTGTTACCAATACTGATGTGTTTTTTTAATTGCAAATTGGGATGACATTAAATTTTGATAGAAAACCAATGAAAACTGTGCATGAATATCTTTAAAAGTAAATTAATGACATTAAATTGAATGAATCATGTCTACTTGCTTAAATTTAGAAAAATGACACTTCTGTTAATAAACAGATCTAGTGTAATCTGAACTGATCTGCCTCATAGTAATTGTATTGAGACAAATTAAACTCCTGAAATCTTAACAATCACAAACATCAACATACGTTCTTAAACAAATGGTGTTTAAAAAGTTCCACTTGTTCATGGTTGTCATGGAAACCAAAAATCAACAAAAAAACACTATTCAAGGCAATAAAACATGTTTCTAATCCGTTTTATATACATCGTTTCCTTTAATGTTTTTTAACATATTGATTTGACAAGAAATTTATTTGTCATGCAATTAGGATGTTTAATTGTAAAAATACTGCAGACTTCACATATATGTAAATGAGGGGTCTTGGAATGATCCTCCTTTTCTAATTGTTAACTGTTTAAAGGCACTTACTTTTTTATTCTTAAAAACTTAGTGAACATTTTAAGCCTCAGTATAAATCACATAATAGTCTTTGATTTTATTTAAATGGTTTGTTTATGGTACAATTAATAGTCTCCTGTTGGTTGTCATAGAAACAGCAAAAGCAATTGAACCAACAATTAAAAGAATTTACACGTGCATATGTAAATCGTCATATCAATGAAATTGCATGTAAATCATGGAAACTTGATATTTACTTAGAACCTAGTGCTGAAAGTTTTATAATAAACCAAGAGTTCATTACATTGCTTACATTTTGTCATGATGTAGCTCAAGTAATGTACTAGTAACAGTACAGTAATGGCACTAGCAGCCCTATACCACAGTCACCCGTAAGCATGTTTAAGTACAAGCATGTAAAACAACTGTCTATGAAATAGCAGGTAAACAACTGTCTTTGAAATAGCAGAAAATCATCTGTCTATGAAATAGCAGTTAAAACATCAGTCTATGAAATAGCTGGTATATCATCTGTCTATAAAGTAGCAGGTACATCATCTGTCATCATGAAATAGCAGGTATTTTCCATCTTTTTTATATTCACACAGACAAACACAGGTGAGCTATTTAATTCAACAAAGCACTTTTCCTTTTGGAACCAATTGGAACATGTTGAGCAGCTGAAACTTGGTTGGGCGACAGATCCACTTCCTTCTTCGGTATCAAGGGCCTAGGGCAGCATATATCTTTGGTACGGTCAGATGTGCAGAACTCTCGAATGCTGTCATACAGGTACCACTGTCTCGCAGCATCAAGTCCTGCTGGGGGGCATGGCTCTGGCATCTGCTGA
>Ga0224511_10002099_pt1 | contig 13024 bp, 8 predicted proteins | sample SF_May12_sed_USG_2_FD_169988 | JGI IMG/M metagenome (GOLD analysis project Ga0224511, IMG submission 169988) | Sediment microbial communities from San Francisco Bay, California, United States - SF_May12_sed_USGS_8_1 | ecosystem: Environmental > Aquatic > Marine > Sediment | place: USA...
TCCTGATTACCTAATCGTGTGCTGTCATATATCAATGTGGAGCCAGTGGGATAGTCTTGTTTCACAATTAAATATAGCGACGGAAATGAGTTACTTAAAATGTCATGTCTCTGTATGGCTTCTTTTTTAAACAATGTAAAGATTGCTTTATAAAGTTCCTTGTTGGAGCTTCACTAAAGTAATGGAATCAATCTATTTTGACGTGTGCCTTAAAATGCCCCGAATTCTTTGATTCTCAAAAATATATTGAAATATAACCAATCGTCACCCAATGCAAAAACATTACCATTATAGAAGGAAGCAGATAAAGTCATTTGTACAGCATAATGGGGTGTACCCGTCACAAATTATGTGCAACTACCTTTCTTATGTACCTTTCTTAGCCTCTGACTTCCATTTAAAGTCGGCAGTGTGCTTTTGAAAAGATTTCGTTTTTACTATAAGGCACGATCTGTTATAAATATCGAAATGTCAATCATGGCTATCGTTCCTTGTAATCAAAAGCAGTCTTTTACCAACATTGTAATTGTGTTCCACTTATACATAGTGTTGGTTTTTCCGTCGTACGGTCAATGAATTTTATGAAGAGCCACATAAACGTTTTTAGCCACATGCCAACACAGGTTTATATACTTCTCTCAGTAAAGTAATGACAACGAACTTGTTCAAACAAGCTTCATATCTTAAAGAAAAGACAATACAATACATGATAAATAATTTCACATACTTCTAATTATTCAATTTTGGTACATCATTGTCTCATAAGCTATATATGGCAACACATTATTTGGTAATCAAAAATTCAGAAAGCCGAAGAAGACACATTTAAATCCCAGAAAATGGAACACATTTATGGAATCAGTAGACAATAGAGACTCCCTTGTCGTCTTCGATTTCGAAAATAATCTAAATAACAGAACAAACAGAGAGCGCCATTATTCATCTTCACAGTAGTGAGTATGTATGGCTTTTATGTATCAATGATGTAAATGTTTACAATCTTGTCTTTCACTCGCACCATTTAAACTCAGAAACCAAATAAACCAGTATATATTTCTAACAACCGAGATTTGAGTGAGGTATATTTAAATCACTTGCTAAGGCACAAGCGGAGCCAGAGGGAAGGGGCGCACCCGGCGGCAACCCCCCTATCGGCCGCGGACCTATGATCCTGGATTTGCCACTGGCTAAAGTACACTCAGTGCATGTGTCCATTGATGGTCACAATCCTTATAATCTGTTAATAATAAAAAATATTACAGTAATAATTTAACCACAAGGTAGATGCTAACAATAGGACACATGGCAATGTTTGTGGTTAAATGTATTGTTATTCAAATTAATGGTCAAAGTTATGGATCTATCAACAGTCTGTTAATGATATCGTTTGTATTTGCTAAACCCCCGATGCCAAACAATATAGTATAGCCTCCACATAAAGCAGAGTATTTGCCCATGGAAAGCATGTCGGTTTCAAGTTCGGAAAATAAGAATGAACTGTCTAGCAGAAATACATATAAACAACTTACTATTTATTGGAAATGAAAGAGTTACAAAATTGATTGTCAGTCTGGGTTGCATATATTTTTACATCATCAAGCATAAAAAGATCCAAAATAGATCTCGTGAATTTCTATTTGTCATGATATCCTCGGCCGCGTGTATGCAATAAATCCCCCTGTTTACAGATAAAACGTACATATTTCCATTCTAACGTTTGCGTTTAGTTTATGTGCGTTTGCTTGATGTCATTCTGTTCTAACGTTCTGCTATTTAGTATGAGTTTGTGCTGTTCTATGTGTTTGTTTTTGTACGGACCATTTAAACTTGACATATCTACATTGTTTACAGCATTCTTTTTTGAACATCTCTTCAATTTATAATGTTTTATACCAAGATTTGGTCGGGTGGGAGCATTGTCCTTTTGTCAAAGGTCATGCGTCCACCAAATCTTACCTGTGCTGACGTACATGTATTGCTTTTCTTTTGGTTTGGTAGAGTTATTAAACTACAACGTTCAATTGTTCTAAATGAACTGTGCGAATGCATGAATGATGTTCTCTCAAGTTACTGCCTTTTGCGTGTTTTCCTCTCGTACAACACCAACGCCAAAACACGAAGGTGGCATTCAGAAGAGAAGGATTGCAATAATGTACTAGTACAATCATTTATAGATCAAATGTTCATTATCTAAAAAGGTTAAGAAACAGAGCAATTAAGTCTGATATTTTTATTGTCATCAAACAGTATGCATTCGTTTGGTATTTATATGTTATATTTTGAGCGGTAAACACACGTTGATTTATTTTTACATAAACTCCATCTGATTCCTTTCTGTCCACTGTTTGCCACGCGTTGCCAGACGTTTATAATCTCTATTATATATCCGGATTCTTATCTTGTACCTTTAAAAGCATTTTTCCCCATGAATCGTGAAACGTATTATGGAGGGAAAAATACTTGGAACAAACAAAACTTGGGATAACGAAATAAAATCCCATTGTAATATCCTTCATATTTGTGGTAACCTCAAAACTCTTAAATATTCTACCTGGTACAAGTGAACCACATAATTATACAAAATGTAAAGAAATACGTATTTTTGAAAACTAAAAACGCAAACAGTTCAATGTATTCATGGGATTTATTTTTAAAAAGTATGATTCAAACAGTCGTATTTCAAACTAAACGATGAACATATTATTTGGACAAACAACACACTGACTACAACCATATGCAGATCTATAAAAAGACAAAGGAATACATCATACTGATTCTACCAAAACAAGGAATTTGACAAGAAATTCTCTGTTGGCATTATATTTATTAAATATTTAAATATGTAAGGCAATAAACCCCAACAACTGTTGCTTTGATGCCGGAGTAGTATTCAAATTAAATAAAACATATTGTTCAATAAACAGATATTATAATGCCCACTTAATCTTAATAACGTGTATGTATTTGTTGTGCAAAAGGTAAGACAGAAAGTGTTATACTAAACCTTTTTGGTACTTTATACATAAAAACCGTTGACCAAAGGCAAAGTAATCCGAATGGCGATCCATTTGCCATTGAATGGCAATCCATTTGAATCCGTTGAATGACGATCCATTTGAATCCGCTGAATGTCGATCCATTTGCCGTTGAATGACGATCCATTTGCCGTTGGATGACGATCCATTTGTTGCAGTACGTGGTTGTGGGTTTGGGGAACGGGTTAGGTGGTGTTCAGCACAAAGTAAGCTTTAATCATGTATGTTTCATGTATATAGAGAGGCACGCAACGGTAGTTGAAGTTAAAACACATGGTTGTACTATATTGTCACTGAATGTTTTTGTCAGTCTCTGAAATTGCTATTGATTTAATGGTATCGGTATCATGTCAAACCCTGGCCCTCCTTTTTTACTTTTGTAACCGTACCAGACTGAGATGTAGACGTTGGCATCTGCTGAAGTTAGAAAAGTACAACAATTAAATCTAATTAGCGTTAATGGGTCTGTAAAAAAAATAAAATAATATTTTGGAAAGCTCACATCCTTAACCAAATAATGTATTTAATACAACAACGTTTTACTTTTTCTATGTTAATTTCGACAAAATTGCAAAACATGCCTTTACTAGTTATTGTTTTCATTTTTAACATACCCCATTTGTAAACCCAACACTGTTTGATATCAACAGTGACTTTGGACAAGCAAATGAGCAGTAATTACTCAAAACTATTCAGTCGTTACCTGCATTATGCCAAAGAACACAAACGCGGCACCTGGGGCATCATTGCACGAGCACGATGGCGCCACGTATTCAAACATTTCGCTCTGTAGGGCGATACATTCCGCAATACAATCAAACGAGGACCTTGCCATTTTTGTGAGAATAAGAGTTCCCGTTGGATTTCCTTCTGCCATTGTCACGTACGCTGTAGACGTTGTGTAGACGCATGTATATCCAACTAAGACGAATATCAATCCACAAAACAGTTTCATTGTTTTAGAATAGTGTGTCTGTTTAGTATATAAAACAGATGCTTCGTATTGCATGTGGTCTACGTTGGCATAACTTAGGTAGAGGACAAAATGCTTATATTCAAGTTCAATTCACATATGAAAAGCATTACACGCACAAAAGACCGTCCCGCATTGTGTAGGCCCGTAGCCAGGTCTCTCAGAGTTAACCTTTTTCGTAACGAAGCACATATTAATATAAATTACTTTACTTAGCCACAGCCAGGGCTTAATAATGTTAAGCCATGTGTCCCAATAACTGTAGTGTTTACCTATATTAGTTTATAAGTCTATAATTTGACAATCGAATGCAATGGTACTGGTGGAACAGGAACTATTTAGAAATATATATTTAGTATCTTTTTTTGCGCAAGGTCCGTCCATGTAAAAGACTGCTTTATAACATGCAAAAGGTTTATTCTATTATACTTGGTCCAATATTAATGTATGCCTCCATTACAAAGCAACAAATCAATGTAGGTACTTCAGTATACCGTCTAAGTGAACTGTGTTTACTTACTCGGAATTTTAGAACGCGCAATGTGTTATGTCGTCATATCTGCAAAAATCAAAACTGTTGACAAAGGAAAAGGTTTGTATTAGAAATGACACAGTTGCAATATAACTTATCCAAATATTTGGCATTTTATTCAAATAATCCTACCGTAAAGGGTAAAGACCTGTGACTTGTAAAAATACACATGCCATAGCAGTCCAGAATCAATGTTAGAAATTGACAAGTAAATCATGTCTTACACAAAGCAACAAAAGCAACGCAACCTTTAAAACTATTTGGACAATATTAATGTTAAGATTGTCTGATCAGCTTAACAATACATACAGATAATACCAAAAGAGTATGATGAACTAAAATTGGAAGTGTCGATCTGTGTATTAACAATCACTACATTATGTCATAAGTTTTTATAGGACTTTGAAAATACTAATCTGTAAAAATACATCCGAGACTATAATTAGTTCTCCAATTTTCTGCAGTGAAGGAAACGCCACAAGTTCAAGTTGTAGTACTTTACCTTATTGTTTGCTACTGCAGAAACTGAATCATTTATTTTATTGTAGGCTTAGTTTATACGTATAATATACAAAGTGTCAGCACAATAAACTATTAATACGACACCGCAGTGATGCATCGGTGTATCTGAAAACATAGCGTTGTAGACCTTTTTTGCTTCAACGTATGTGTAAAACCTTGCAATATTGGTAATGCTTTTTCCGGAACTTTAAGCAAACAACCAGGTTTGTTTGGATTACGAATATATGTTGGCAATATATGCACATTTCCAAGCGAATTAACTTTTTAAAATTATATTTCTTACAAGACCAAACAGTTAATTGTATTCTGGGAAAATTTGAGGGGTTTTGTTATATACTCCTAAAATAAATTAAGGACCACTATTGCAAAGCAGTATTTTGAAAAAAGTACACCTATAGATAATTTGTTCACTGAAGAATAATGTTTATTGATGAGACATGTTTGCCTTCAATATTGGTAGGAGACGTGTGTGGTGGTAGGAAATGATCGATTTAAATATTGTTGCTTTCAGAAACATGATAGGTTCCGTGGTCCGTCATGACTGGTTTTGGGCGGGATCTCCTGTGATTGTTCTACTGACATGTACGTCATCATAAACGGTTAAACCGGGGTTCACTATAACTATCGAGATGAGATCATTGAGGCATTTGTGCACCCTTATGCTTGTGTTGTGGGACGGGACTTGTTAATCCAATAGAACATGTGTGGGACAAACCCCAACGACGGATCACTGCACGGCCAGTTCAACCACAGACCTGGGAGGACCTCGCACAATCGCTCATTTAGGAGTGGGCAATAATTCCTTGTCCTGCAATCAGGAAACAGATTCGCAGCTTCAATTTAGTGTGTAGGGTTGTATTTGACGCTAGAGGTGCCCAGGCGCGATATTTACTTAACTGACCGTGTTACTTTCAACAATACCTGTGCTCTTTGTTAAATTTCTTTCCCCATCCACCCACATGGAAACGTCCAAATGTCGGCATTGACCACACATTTAGAGCTCATATGTGTTTACCATTGTTTTTTACTATTTCATTTTGTACAGTTGTTAACTTCATATATTATGTAGTTCCTAGAATAAATAATTTTCTTTGTAATAATGAAATCGATTAAATTGTAGCCCTTTAACTTGTGGTCCTTAAATTATTTTGAGGACTATAGTTACCTACGTTCGAACAACATTGGTTGAGGACCACCCAACGGTCACTATTATGAAGTTAGGTCCAAATCCACTAAATAATTTCGGATAAGTTTTAAAGAAACATAATGAAACAGTTGGCGCACATCGAATGACGGACGACACCCGACATCGGACAAAGATGGGTCACAATAGCTTATTCTGAGCAAGTTGTGAAAATGTATTTAACAAATAGAACTATGCTCAATGAATGTGTAACAACTTATATTGTGTCACATATCATCTATGTAATTTAACAATAATTACCTATGCATTTTGCGGAGGAAAGTGAAATGATATGGTGTTGTCGTGTTTATAGTTTCTTTAAACTTTTGTGTGCTTATTATATTGTGTGTGAATCTGTCAGCAAGTCACACTTTATGATGAACAATTGATTATAACAGAATGTTCTTATTACAAATGTAAAGCAAAAAACAGATATCACGCAACCGTTGATTATTCATTAGTTTGTTATTTTATTGTTTCATCAGACGAAATAGATACATTAATCTAAGAAAAAGAGAGGTCCTCATGAAGCATAACTTGCACGGGAAAAACAGCAACTTTGCAAAACCATGTACACTGGCACACACAAGAATAATCTCTGAATGTTTATTGAAGAAAATGAATAACTAAACGAACATTACAGCTGATACCATTCTTTGATATATATATACATATATATATATACATATATATATGTTGTATTTCTCATAATATACATTATTTGTAGTTTGTATGGTTTACATTCGCTTTTGAATTTTTTTATTTAGTATGTCTATGTCTCATTGATATAATTATATACCGGCATTCACTTTTTATCATTATATTTGATTTAGAAATACACTTTGGAACTTCGTTTAAAAACGTTTCATGATATTAACAATTACTGTATCTATGATATATTCATTATCATGAATTATATCTTGGCTAAATGGTTTTTTCGTCCAGTACGATTAAGAAATATACTACTGAAGTAAAAGACGACTTATGACAGCAACAATAACTCGAAACATGATCTTTTTCTATAAATATCATATAAATTATTTTGTAGATATATATCAGATAACTATTTATGAACAAATTAATTATCTAGACAACGCATATATTGTTGATATCGGATATCACTGGCAAGTATTAGATGGGGAATTGCCACATGTGCAGCTAATTTAGGCTTAGAAAGTGTCAGAGTGGAGAGTCGGTTTCCTCTGTATATTGATTTGGCACTGTATAACAATCATGAAACAAAACAGACGATGATTGTTTCCTTCAGTTAGTGACTTGTGTGGGTCATAAATTATGGGCTTTCAAAAACAAACTTATTTAAACCCTAAGATCTTAAAATGTGTGAGTTCATTTGTAGAATGGGCTTTCTGATTACTTCTTTTAAATTACTTCTTGGTATGTGTCAGACAGGTTTTCCCCTACTGTTATGTAAACATGTGTTTATTTGTGTTTGTACTGTAAACGGAGTAAATTTCTGATTTGGTCACTAGCTTTGTTTTCCGTTGACCTTTATTATTCGAAGTAGACCTAACAGTAGTAACAGTAGTACCCACTCTTGTCTTTATTCCATCAAAGTATCATTATTTCGTGTTTGGCCCATTTCAGAACGTACGTTGGGTTATTTACGCCGTTTAAACAAGAGCTTTGTTCACTGAGTATCTACTTATAAGATCCAGCACCATTAATTTAAATAAAAGTAGATTTAACCACAAACATTGCCATGTAATTTATCGTTGGCAACTAGCTTGTAGTTAATTTCTTTCTGTACACTTATGTTAAGATAAGGATTATCGGGATTACTAGCCATCAATAGATCTATGCCTTGTAACAAGAGTTCCTGTGTTAACCAGAACATTAGTCTTAAATGTCATCATCCTTTGCCAGCACGCCGCTCTTACCATTGGAGCTATGAGACCAATGCAAAGTGCCATATTTACACTGGCCTGATATATTGATATGTTCGTGATTTGTAGTTGTGAAAACCTTAATGTGCTACACTATTCTTGGATCATACTAAGTACCTAAGGAAATAATTTGCAAGCCAGCAGACCAGATGATAAATGCAGTTTGTAAAGTGTACTTACATGGAATCTGAAATAATTTTATTGCTCATGCAAACAGGCGATTCAAGACTAGAACGCGAAAGTATGTTCATTTAAGGAAGCATGCCTATTACCAAAGAGAAAAACGATTTCTTAACATTTTAGGACATTTAAAAAACGTAGTCCATGTAGAAACATAGTAACATGATAAATAAGTAATAGTAATGTAACCATGGCTAGCGTATCACCACAAAGACATAATAAAATGGTGTTCATTATGATGATTGTTAGTCTATTTTGGTCCCTAAAATGTTAAAGAAAAAAATTCGTTGTAGAGTGAATATACCGACATTCAATTTGATTTGTTATTATTATTCAAAAATGTATATCCCAAAATTACATAACGTTCAGTTACAATGTATAAAAACATCTTGTTTTTGTTTTTGTTTTTTTGTTGTTGTTTTTTTGGGGGGAGGGTTGGGGGGATACAAACATCTTCTAACACAATGTTGCTAGAACTTTGGGTGGCATACATTCAAAACTGAACATAATATATACGCATCCTTCAGACGACAGAATATGGAAATAAAGTAGTTACTAATATGTCTGCTATATAGAGAGTATAGAGAGTCAAATGTCATCCCAACTTGTTCAATGCTGTGCCGTGGCTTCCTTGTGTATCTATATTAAAGTAGTGACCCTACCCTTTTTTACATTTAGGTATGAACTGACATAAACTAAATGTTTTTAACAATTCCTTCGCCATTTCTGTTCTGTTTGTTTTCATGTACGCATGTAATATACTTGGGCAATAAATATGGTTAAATCAAACACCGTGAAAACGACAAAATCCGATTTTGGAACCGTTCAATACAGGAAAGCCCTCCATTTGTACTTCATTTGCACAGACTTCTTAGGTAACAAATAATTGTTCAAACAGTTTCAATGTGCCTTTAAAAACCTCATAAAGAGAAATTAATAATAAAGCATCATTACTTTAAAAGTATGGAAAGCCGAATGCGAAACAGCTGCAACAAAAATAAACAAGCATTTTTCATAATAAAATCATTATTTTACTCGACTAGATAGAGGATATGTGTTTCTTTCAGAATAACGCATTTTGTTTCATTGAATGATCGCAGAAGTTTTGTCATACCGCGAGTGGCGAAGTATTAACACGCAGAAATGGAATACCAAGTACATGTACAATATATGTATGTATATACATACTTTGCCGGCAACCATTTTCACTATCACAAAAGAAATTAACTATTGGTTTGTTTAGCGAATTATAACTTCTCATAGCCTACAGCTGAACAAATCATGGATTATGTGTAAACTTTGTATTTCTCTTCATACACCGTGTTCTATGATTTATATGCTCTCTCTTTCTCTTTCTTTTTGACGTAGCAAGGGCCGTTCCGAATTAGCTTAGTGGTTACAGCACCGGGCTCGTAATGAATAGGTCCAGAGGTTCTTCTTCTGTTTTTGTCATACTGTAGTATTGTGAAATAAACAACAACTTCATAAAAGTGAAAGACAATACATAATGGTTATTACTCAAAACATTGCATATTCTCTATTGTTATCATATAAATAAATTGGCAGGTATATACTTAGTAACAAGTTATGGACAAATTAATTGCCTAGCCAACACATAAAGCATTGTAATCGGATACCGTTGGCAAGTATTAGAAGAGAATTGTCATGTGCAACTTAAGCTTAGATTGTGTCAAAGAAGGAAAACAATTTCCTCTCATTATTGATCTGGTATTGTATAACAATCATGAGACGAAATGAGCAGATTTTAGTTCCAGGTTATGAAGTGACTTTTTTATCACTGTAAAAGTCCATTATGTGGTCTTTTACACGAAACGACTTTTATGAAGTTGTTTATTTTACAATGTCTACATTGTTTATAGCATTCTTTCTTAGACCATTTCTTCAATTTATATTACAAAAACATGCCATATATTTCCAGGAATCTTAAAATGGTATCAAACACTAGAGCTTTAGAATGTCTTGAACCGGTTGTATGAATTAAGTGTAAATGGAGATCATATCATGTCTGATATGCAAATATTGGTGTGCATTATGTTGTCTTTTACACTAAACGCGTAAATATCTGAATTAAGACTGAGCTGACGTTAGGCAATGGCCTTTAAAAAGCTATTGCCTTAAAATTACAGTGCCCACTGCCATTTCTATCCCGGCAGTATGATCTCGCAGTACGACCCTTTTGGTGAAATATAAATTGATGTTCAAAGAAAACGTGTTACAAAGCAGACAGGGTCCAGTTTAACTGTATGATGGCAAGACAAACAGCACAACACTAGGCGCCAACAGCATCATTTGCAAGGCATCAATGCAGATGACATATTGCAATTTGCAGAGTAAGTTAAAATGTGAAATCAAATGATTTCATTGCGCTTACAGCAAAACACGATTCTACCTATGAACGACCAAAATATATGTTTGTTGATGAAACATGTTTATATCAAGGACAAAAATAAATATGAACAGTTCAGGGAGTTTATTTTTATTCGAGAAAATTTATAAATAATAAATATATATACCATGATAACTTTGTGGTGAAAATGGTCATTTAAGCTTTCTTTGTTTAGCAAGCTATTTAATTGCTTGTCACTTTTTGGCCTCATTGAAATAGCAATGTTCAATAAACATAATTGCATAATTAAAGCAAAAGACAAAGTGATTCAAGAATGTTTATTCATTATTGCAAAGATGCAACATTAAATAAATTTTAACTACAACAACTTTTTTACATCTTGTTGTTTCATTGAATAAAATACAAATATCTATTTTAAACACAATGTAGTTCATTTCATAGGTTGTGTGACATTCAGGTAAAATTGACATGAGTAAATATATTTGAGAACAAACAAAATGGCAATGATGTAGCAGGTAAGGGGTCACACTATATATTTGGTAAGGCACAAGTAAATAGGAAACTAAGGAGGCTGTATAAAATGTTCACGTTCTACTTACAGACTTGCACCAAACACAAAGCATCCAAACCTGTTTTAATAATGTGCATTGGCCTCCTTGTTTATCTATATTTATTTAGGGATCCTAGTTTTTTCTACTGAAGCCATGAAATAACACACGCTCTGCAAAGAAAAGCATGGGTCAGGCTTCATGATTACCAGGCCAAATGAAACATGAATGAAAAGGCTTTGTAAAGATTGATATTGTATAAGAGGATAATATCACCAACAACCTTTAACTGAACACAGTAAACATTGAATTCCTCAATAATTCTTACTAATGTTAGAAAAACAGATCATTTAAAGTAGCTGACCTCAAGAATATACTAGAAAATCAAATATTTTAAAATATCTTTTCAAATACATATAATCAAATAGAAATCAAATAATGGTTAAAACCTACATATTTTCACTTTTTTGCTTTGAAAACAGACAATTCGCTTTTCTGCCATCGGGATATTCCTATTATACATTAAGCCTACTGCGTTAGTAATGCAGTAGATAATGCAAAGAAAAACGATGTTTTACCAATTATTTTGTCAACTTTCTCACTTGAATTAAGGGGTCAGTTATAATAGGTTTCTCCACTGAACATAACTTGACCAGTATTTACCGTTATCTTTATTATTTCTTTCATTTTTTATTTTTTGAGTATCTGAAGGTCAGCTGCTTTAAGAAGCACCCACCAATTTGCACTTCATTTGTACAGTCATCTTACTGGTAGGTCAAGTTTATCCCAAGTACATTCATTCACATGTTATATTCATTTCAATGATGTTTGGACAGAAAGAAATGCTCTTGTAATTACCTTATAAAAATGTTATTAAATTATAAACAATGCAACAAATCATATTATTTAAATGCTGTTTGAAAAATGAGCATGTTCTTGCAGTAACATTATAAAATAATATTAATAAAAAATAAAAGTGCAACAATATATATGCAGTGCATAGCCCAATAATATAAAGCTGCGCCAGATATATAACATAACAATGCATTAACCTTTTTTGGACTCAATGACTAGAATATAATGTTTTAACACTTATTATTAACTGATAAATATTTAAACAATAATTGATAAAAAATTGGCAGTTTAATGTTAGACAATACAATTACTTGTAACCAAGCAAAGTGCATTATTTACTTGTTATTATTCATGCAGTAGGCTTATTCAGCATTCATGTACCGGTAGGTAATTACATGTAACATAACATTTCTAATAATTATTTACCTCACTTACCCCACATCTCTTATTATGTATACAAAAATAGTTTATTATGTCAAAAAGCAAAACCAGTTATTAGAGGTATATGTATACATTAACAGTGCTTAAAACATTTAGTAAAAATGTTTTATAGAGTAGACATAAATGAAGTATGGCCAATCATGTTACTAAAGTACAATTGTTACTTGATATGTAAATTTGATATGAACCTGTTTATATAACAGTAAAAGCAGGGGTGGCATAGAATTATAAGTATTCACTGAACTTATCTGTAAATTAAATTAGCTTGATAGAAAGTGCTGGAAATTAGGTTTAAGTAAAACTCTACATATTTTAATCAGCCAAATTCAACACCATTAGCAATAGTTTTGATGCTTTTAGAGCAGTTGTTATAGTTTTAGCATTAGACACTTTCATTACACAATCGCATTGTATTTTAAAACCTTTGACAAAATTGTAAGCCATTCATTTAAAGAGAATTCAGATAGGGAAATTAAAAGCAGA
>Ga0224511_10002100_pt1 | contig 13021 bp, 7 predicted proteins | sample SF_May12_sed_USG_2_FD_169988 | JGI IMG/M metagenome (GOLD analysis project Ga0224511, IMG submission 169988) | Sediment microbial communities from San Francisco Bay, California, United States - SF_May12_sed_USGS_8_1 | ecosystem: Environmental > Aquatic > Marine > Sediment | place: USA...
TTATGAATACAAGTAAGTTCATGTTGGTTCGTTTTATTACACGATAAGTTCATACTAATTTATTTAATTTTCACAACATTTACTTATAATAATCACTACCGACCGTTCAGTCCAGATAGATTACTCATGAGTTTGAGAGGAGAGAGAGACTCAAGACCTATCCTTATATATGCTTAACGCTAAGAAAGGAGACATATAATACCATTTTTATAACGTCCTTGTATGAAGCGGTCGGGAATCAAACCCACGACCTCCCGCTCACGTGGCGAACGCTCTTCCACTGAACAACAGCGTCGGTTTTTGTACAATGTCCCGAGGTGATGGGAACATCTACACAGATACAACATGCTGTTTCATTCAGAAAACGAGACAAACAAGCACTGGTTAGAGAGCTCGATAAAGTAGCGGTCGCGCTTTGTCAATATAGGATATACTAGAGGTCGCGCTTTGTCAATAAAGGATATAGTAGCGGTCGCGCTTTGTCAATATAGGATATAGTAGCGGTCGCGCTTTGTCAATATAGGATATAGTAGCGGTCGCGCTTTGTCAATATAGGATATAGTAGAGGTCGCGCTTTGTCAATAAAAGTGCTTAAAATGACTAGAACAAAAGCTGCCTGAACCCATGTCTCAATATCTGAACCGACGTGAAGGTCATTGTTCTCATTTATTGTAATCGCAGTTCCATTTTATCATTGAAATGAATTTGTATAATCATATTACATTTTATCGGAGCAGGAAAAGGGACATTAGTTGTTATTAAATGGGATCCACTTTTTTTTATTAAAGAACTATATTGAATTCCAGTTGCAATATGCCAGAATTATGACTCGTTTTTATTCCAGTTTGACACAGCATTTTAACAAAGAATATCCACATTAACCAAGGCTTTGCTTATTAACGAAATAGTTTTCTCTGTGCGGTTATTTCGAGGTTGATGTAATAGACTTTGTATGTTATTAAAACTGCTTTATAACTCTGCCTATATGAACAATCTATTCCTGAGTGTCAACCATGAATATTTATTCATGGATTATCCAACATATTAGGGCTGTTATTGTGCCAGTTTGGCGTTTTAGCACAAGGAAACACACTCTTTTTGTGATACTTGTATGCGTATCACCAGAACAAACAGAGAGTACATACATGTGAAGGGTTTGGATAAATTGCGGAATGCTGCATTGTCAGATCGTCGAGTTTAAGGCAATCAAACATGGCCAGATAGTTGTACATTACGCACACGTAAATATTAATTTGCTTCGAGTCATAAAACGGGTTAATGGGCCTTTAACATCATAAGCAGACCGCTAGGCCCACTAGTTCTTACTTAACCGAAACATTTGTGTCTTGCAGGGTAACAATTATTGTAGAAGAAGTCAAATATTTCCGGGACATAAGAAAAACGCGTCATGATTGAACAAAGATTTTCATTTTCATGATGTGTGTATTTGAGGGAAGGAGGGTTCGGGTGGGCTTTCAGTCGTGTTTTATGATGACATGGCATCATGGTTTTCATGATATGTGTCTTAGGAAGGGAGACGGGGGCATTCAGCCGTGTTTTACGATAAAATGGCATCATGATTTTCATGATGTGTGTCTTGGGTGATGCCTTTTGCGTTATTTACACGCTTTACCTACCGAAATTTGTGTTGTTGTTGTTGTGTTGACATTTGTTTGCCAATATGTGTTACTTTTAACAAAATCGAAAACCGCGTTGTGTTTTCTATTTAAAATGGTGTTGTTATTGTGTTGATTTGTTTGTGGTGGAGGGGGAGGTTTGTTATAATAACGCAACAACATCGCGTGCGAACATGACCAGATTTCAACCTGATTTCCTCAGGGGACTGCCTTACATCACGGTGTTAAGATAAAGTGTGAAGGCAGTTTTGAATATCACTAATACTACAACGTAACTCTTTTGTTATGTAATTGATTTTGTCCTAATAAAATATGATTTCATTAGCGCAAGTAGGGTGGTGAGCAAATGTCAATAGATAATGGTTTAAAGGGTATCCGTCTTTGTGACTTACTTATATGGTTAAAGTATAGTGTCTGTGTATTTGACGTAAATGTGTTCGATATTAGAATTCCTTAAACCTAAGAACTACCGAATTTAAAGCATTCAGACGATGATAAATTTAAATTATACTTTTGCTTGTAATACGTTGTTACATACGGCGTAAATTAACTGTATATGTATACATGTTTCTAACTATACCCATCCTTACAATCACTTGGGCTAAAACAAACATCACCCATTACAACCAAGGCTAACATATATAACATCACATATCATTTCAACTACATTTACTTAAAAATACAATTGTCTTATTAATAGGCACATCTATGTTTGTGCCGATTGCTTAAATAGTTTTTCACTAAGGATTTGAAGTTCTATTCACCACCTATTGCTAATATCGCAAACAAAGCATTTATTTTTTCACAATTCAGTGGCGTGATAACAAAACCATACGAGTGAAATAAGTTTTTCTTTGAAATAAACAGGTGAGCAGGATGGTAACAATGTTTAATTTAAAGATACTGAATTAAAATGGACTATGGGGATGTTCTTTGTGAACAGTTCGGTATTCATTATTTATTTCTGGACCTCTGAGATCATAGATCGTATGCAGCACATTTGAAAAAAGAGTTCTGCTATTGCGCTAGTGGCGTCAGTGGTGTGGCATACTTAATTTCCATTGATAAACAGCTTCAATAAAACCGAGGGCGCTATTTTTCCCATGCACGCTATATTTCCTTTGTGGACGTTCCCCTTTTCTCCGATCAAAACGGAATAAGATGCGATAAGCAACTGATTTAGCCATGTTAATGAAATAATCTAGATGCTTTATTAATTAACTGTCTCATCTAATATGACATATGAGACCCCCTCATGCAAACATGTCTTTTGCATCTTATGTTTGTTATACTAAATGGCAATGAAATGAATGTAAATAACAGAAAATTAGGATAAGACGATATGATTGATGAAGCAAACATTACTTCAATAACGTTTCCAATAAGGAATTACTTTTATTAACATTCACGATCCTAGAAACTAAATATTGTGTTTGTTTTTAGTAACCACAGATGCTTGTGTTTTACACGAAGTTATTGTTTAAATATAGGCATGTAAAAGGCTTTCAACATAATGTACATGTCAATACGCCTAAATAGTTGTGCATAAAACTTTAGCAATTGTGCGTATATTTGCTTCTTTTTACGTTTAGTTCTTTCCATTCGGCCACTGCTTTGTAGCACACAAAACATGTTATCAGTATAAAATCATTGTATACGAATCTATATTTATTATACCTAATGCACGCACCAATATAGTATTGTTCGATGCTAAACTGTTCCCCAAAAAATAAATTAATCTGACGAACTGAAAAGCCCGTAGGAACCACAACTTGCATTGGAAAACAGCAGTCTCGGTTTTATTGAAGCTTTTCATCAGTGGTAAAGAAAGATGCCACACCACTGACGCCCCCTAGGGTATTAAACAACAAACAATCCATGATCAATTTTAACTATGTCTCTAAATTAAAACAGGGTAACAGTCCAGTGAACATATTTCTGGAGAAAGACAAACATACATCAACCTTTTGTTTGACACTAGACCGTCAGAGTTATTCCCCATGGAAATACAAAAAGTGTATAGCTCTGTTATCAGTGAATGAAGAGAGAATTAAAACCGTTGTTTGTGGTATCAGCAATAAGCCTGGACGGGAACCTTTCGGTTTTGTTTATATATCTCTTACACAATGGTACAAACATAACTGATCTTTGAATTTGACAACGGCTAGTTCACTGACATAAATGTACCTTTTGTATGTTTTATAGGATTCTAACAAATTATAACCTCATTATTATGCATTAACGGAACATGTATAACGACCTTTGGTTAATTAAAACACAAATTGCAGCTTGTACCAAGACTCACAATGTAATGATTTTTCCCAAAAGAATTGGGTTATAATAATGTGCTGTTGTATTATTATTTAATATCACGTAAAATTAACATTCATTGAATTAAACCAATTTGCGGTTACATGGACTCGTAGAACTTGTTAGCGCGTTGCCCGAGGACATTTCCGACTTTGTTAAACCAGAAATATCGTAGAGAAATAAATGAACAAAAAATAGTTCTATTTTGGCAAACGTATTTTTCTATGATAAGTTGGACTGCAGTTTGTTGATTGGTTAGATTTATAAGATTTATAATTAAAGACACTATAGTGTAAACATTTTATTTTAATCCCTTAACCCTCACTCATTGCGTACTAACACATACACAATTTACCGTTCTTTCCATAGAGAATTGTTGTTTGACAAGTTGCAGTGCTAAACGAAAAACAGGTTGAGCCTTTTAAATGCAATCTTCGGTTGTGTCGTAGATTTTAACGCGAATTTCAACACTTGTTGTGTCATAACTTTCCTTACGGCGGTCATAACTTTCCTTTATCCACGATTGAGACTCCACTGGGAGCGGAAAACGTTTACATACGTAATGTATACCAGACATTTAGGGACGTTGTCTTGAGATAAGAACAGGTAGTTAAAAGAGGATTGAACAGTTTTCCATTCATAAGAAATGAATGTATCGTTAGCTTTGTCTTTGTTTAAAAGTAGGTGCGTATGAACGTTACCAATATACACTTATGCGTGCCACATAATTCAATATAATTATGTTAATGATTGATCAGCCAAAGTCATGTTTTGAAGAAGCGTGTGTAAACCTGAACGATACAAAAATAACTTCGTGAACAGTGGGTTACCATTTTAAAACATGGCCTGTCTATACTAAAAACAATTTAAGTACCGAAAATTATAAATATGCTTATTTAATTCGGCATGCAATTTCGCTGACCACCCTCCTTGCTTCCCTTATTTTACATTATTCACTATCACCATGTCCGATGTCAACGGTATTAACATTCAATGAGACACCATATCAAACAGTGAATTATCAGAATAATTGTTGCCATTGTAATCTGAGCATATATTTCATTCGTTACTTCTCTTATTACCATATGACTGCCTATCACAAAGTCTGAAGTACTTAGTAATCTATTAAATAGTTACTCGTTTTTGTAATTGACGTATCGAAAACCGGTTTGCCGGACCTTCGGAAACGACGTTCGGTCCGACAAAATACGGGGAATTACGAAACGTCAAAACGCACAACGCCAGTTGGGCCATTAAGAAAACTTAATAGTTTGTACATCGTTATCATATGTAATATTTGACATGCTTTCCCGCATTTGTCGGAGCATCGCACGTCATTCAACTAATAAGAAAGGCCATGTACAGTCTTATAATACACAAATGTCTTGCTTCTGGAGCATGCATCAAGGACAAACAGCACACTCTCAGATCAACCGACTGTTTCTCTATAACAAGGCATTCTCTTCGTTACATTGAAAAACAAACACACACACGACAGTTTGAGTATACAGTTCTCGCAAAGAAGGCAAAACATGTTACATTGGATTTTCTTCTTGACTGCACACGTTCTCCGTAATAAGAACATGTTCCTCCGCTATGTTAGACAATGTCCAATACTGTTAACCTATGTTAAGGTTTGAATTCCTCAGATCAAACATTGCTTGGAGCAAGTACTATAAGACACGATTCAAGTTCGCTATATTAGACATAGTTTAATGTCATCTAACATGTGTTAAGGTTTAATTTACTCTGAGCATTCATTGGTTAAAGTTCTATAAAAAAATTAAGAGATGTTCAAATAAAAATATGTTGTACATAAACAAAGAAGGCAAGTCAAGTGTAAGGGCAACATTACAACACGGCCCGTCGACAAATAAAACAATATTTAAGATGGCATAATTAAACATAGTTAAATGTCATCTCACGCGTTGTTAAATTTAAGTATCTCGGGACATACACTGCTGTTTATAGTCAATGCAATATTTATGTTCGTCCGTTTTATTACACAATGTATCTTTGATTTAAACTTATTTATTTAAGGTTGATTGCGAAACACGATATCGTTACCTATGTTAACCACTCTCGACCGCTTTCCGGATGGAATCCATACCATTTTGTAGCGCTGTTGGAGGGGAGAGAGAAGGCATACCTATCCTTATGTCCTTAACGCTAAGCAGTTAGGCATCTAGTACCATTTGTTTAACGTATTTAGTACGTCGCGGTCGGGGATCAAACCCACGACCACCCGCTCACGGGGCGAACGCTCTATCACTGAGCAACCGCGTCGGTTTTGTTCAATGTCACTTTGTGATGGGAAAATAATATTATACGCATATACAAAATACTGTTTCGTTCAACAAACGAGACAAACAAGCAACGTGTTAGAGACCTCGGAAATAGTCTGGTAGCGCTGTGTCAATATAAAGGACATCAAATGAAAAGAACCAAAGCTGCCATAACCCATGTTTCAATATCTGAACCGGCATGAAGGGCATTGTCCTCGTATTTCTTAATCGCAGTTCAAGTTAACCGTTGAAATGCGTTAGTGTAATCGGATTACATTTTATCGGAGCAGGAAACGGGACATTAGTTATTATTAAATGTGATCCAATTTCCTTTATTGAAGAATTATATTGAACTCCAGTTGCATTATACCAGAATATTGACTTGTTTTCATCTGAAAAATATGCGCATTAAAAATGCTATGTATATTTACGAAATGGTGTTTTCTTCTCGGTTAAGTTTAGGTTAATGTAGTACTATGTATTGCATTAAAAACCTCTTTTCAACACTGTTTATACGCTTAATGGATCTTTCCATTCCTGACTTTCAATATATCCATGCATTTACCTATACACGAAAGGTGAATGGTAGGTGCCAATTTGGCATCTTTAGTACAAGAAAACATAATCCTTTTTTGTGATGCATGTGGCGGTTTGATAAATAGCGAAACGCTGCATTGTCAAATCGTTTAGTTGGCAATGTAACACGACCACATATTTGTACATTACGCACACGTAGATATTCATTTGCTTTCAGTCATAAAACGGGTTAATGGGTGTTTAACCTCATAAACAGAACGCTAGGGCCAATAGTTCATACTTGATCGGAAACATTTGTGTCTTGCAGGGCAACAATTATTGTAGACGAAGTCAAACATTTCCGGGATATAAGAAATCGCGTCATGATTGAACATAGATTTTCATTTTCATGCTGTGCTTATTGGGGGAGTGAGGGTGGGGAGGGGAGCGTGCTTTCAGCTGTGTTTTACGATGACATGGCATCATGATTTCCATGATGTGTGTGTTTGGGGAATGCTGTTTGCCTTAATTTACGATGTCATGCCATGTAATCAGGTTGCCTTTATTTACGATAGCATGCCATGTAATCGGGGAAAGTCCACCGGACTAGTATTCCTGGGTTCACAAGTACCAGATATCAACTCTGCAAGCAAAGATATTCGTAACGTATCGCCCCGTACTATATTATTGTGTAGTTATATTTTTCAGGTCCTCAGGGATCATGGATTGTTTTTGTTTACATTTTAACATAAGAGTTCCTCTCATGCACTACAATGGTGAGGCATATTTTATTACCACTGACAAACAGATTCAATACAGTCAAACCTGTTTAAACCGAACACCCGTCGGACCGCGCCGATCGTTCGGTTTTCAGAGGTGTGCGGTTTTCCCAGTGTTGGGTTTTTAGTGCTATGTGCTAAAGTTTTCATGCATACATATTTACGTTCACACGTAAGTGTACATCAAATAAAGCGCTCTTAACATTTACTCCACAAATCGTTAAAAACGGCCCCGTTCCCATTAAACCCAGCTAACATTTTTTCCCAATTGAAAATACAACCGAAGCGAAAGACATCAGACTAGATGGAATGTCTTGAATTGAAAACGAAAGTGAAATTAAGTGTGTTTATCTGTCAAAATACGGACGGGTTTCAACTATGCAGTTAGAACATGTCAATTAACGATTAAATACTACAGTGTAATAAACCAGTCAAAGCGCACTTGTCTGTTTGTCATGACGTAAAACGAGGGAAGCATTTCATTGGTCGAATTTAATCACATGATGAAATTTGGTCTCCTAGTGGTAACCGGGGCTGCTTTTTTCCTCATACAAGCTGTGCTTCCTGAGGGCTTTCCCCTTTTTTTCTCATTCGTAACATGTATACAAGGTAAAAAACACTTGCTACTGAATTAGGACATTATCTTCAATGATTTGTTACTTAAACACAAAGATTTCTGAGAACTTTCCCCTTTTCATCAGATTAAAACTGAATAAGATGCGATAAACAACTGCGTAAGCAATGTTTATGAAACCATCTCGATATTAATCAAATGTCTCATCCAATATGACATATGAAACTCTCTCATGCACACATGTCCTTTGCATCTTATGTTTGCCATACCAAATGGTAATAAAGCGAATGTCAATAACAGAAAATTAAGATAAGATGGTTTGATTGTCTAAAGCAAACATTGTTTCAATAACGAATCTACTAATTGATTACTTTCATTATCTGTCACAATCCTAGAATCCAAATATTGTGTCCGTTTTTATTAATCACGATTGCTCGTTATTACATGCAAATAGTATTTGTTTAAAAGTTGTCCTTTAAATATCAGCAAGTAGAAAAGCATTGGCGCATAGTGTGCATTTAAGTATGCCTTATTTGTTTGCATGAGACATGTTTAATTAAAGTTCAATTCTAGCAGTCGTTTGCGTATAGTAACTGCATTTATTTTCTTTGAATTTTTGCCTTTCGTCTACTGGTTTTTCAACACAAAACATGTTATAAAACATAACATAACATCATCGTATACTTATCCATATCTATTTTACCTAATGCACGCACCACCATAATATTAATAGATTTTAAACTGTTCCCAAATAAATATATCCTCTGTCCAACTTAACTTAGTCTCTAAATTAAAATAGTGTTGAAATCCAGTCAACATATTTCTGGAGTAAGACAACCCTAAATCAACATTTTGTTTGACACCAGGCCCTCAGAGCTATTCCCTGTGGAAATATGGAAAGTCTACAGCTATGTTATCAGTTAGTAAAAGAGAGTTAAAAACCGTTGTTTGCTATATCAGCAATAAGCTTCGGAGCTAACCTCATTGTTTTGGAAAAAATATTTCTTACACAATGATACACATATGACAGATCTGTTCAAGTGACGATGGATAATGTGCTGACATAAATGTATATGTTTGATGTTTTATATGATGCTATAAAAATGTTTAAATATTAATCTCGGTAAAAATATCTATGTTTAGTGGATACGCGTAATTTAGACCTATATTGTAATGTGAGCAAACATCTTATTTAAAACATGTTCGTATTTCTAGTTTCATGTCACAAATCATTTCGTCTGCTTCTAAAAACCTTTTGTCAGCCAAACTATCATGCGTTCCAGTCAATTAATTAGTTTTTATTCAAGTGATTGTCATTGACCTTAGCATCCCATGTTTTGTTGTTAATTACCCATTACAAATTATAAATTAACAATGTGTTTGTACAAATAGAAGAATCAGATTAGAAATAACGATCTGACATGTGTTAGTCAAATATATAAACAAATATTTTAACATTATGTAAATCTACTGCGGTCATTTTGTTAGAAACCACACTATTCAATATTGTAATTATTATCGTATTACATTATAGAAAATTGAACCCCAACGCAACAATAAAGTGATGAAATGCGCATCGCATTAACTGAATTTGCAATGATGTTGTATTGGAAAAATTGGATGTGGTTTTATAATCACTAACTTTCCGATTTGCAGCTAAGATACAATATATAATCCGATTATATTAATGAGTTTCCACGATAACATTGAATTGACTGAATTGCGATAAGGAGATGGAAAGTGCAGTTCAGGACGCATTCGGAGTTAAAATATTTGTTGTATCTTTCTGTTACTTTTTAGCTTAGTTACATACCAGTTTGTTGTTTTTGTAACATATACGCAAAATAGTTGTATGTATACAGTTATTCTATTTACCAAGGAACGTGTCCACTTAAATGTTTTTCTAGAGTCCATGATAACGAAGGGCAAAGCTATAAACAAACCCAGTATTAGGCGTTTAGTGGCTTTCTTGCTGGAAGTATAATATAGAAAGGGTAGAGCGATTTTAACATTCTCTAATAAAGATAAATTGTACAAGTAAACATATCACTGTATTGCAGATGGTAAGTTTGTAAAAGATGGGTAAACAATAACACAGCTATCACCATTGAGCATAAATTAATACAGCTGACAAGCAGTAAAAAGGCATAAACATTTTATCTTGTTTTGTTGAAAAGGTTTTTTGCAACGCAACAATTACATAATACTATCTTTATAATAACCATACGAACTCGCGTTTATGTATATGAACACATACAATAGAACTCTATGAAGGAATCGTTTCTATAACTGTTTTATTGGACATACTTTCTGACAAATTATTCCCTCATTGTTATGCATTAAAGGAACATGTATACCGACCTCCGGATAATTAAAACACAAATTGCAACTGGTACCAAGACTCACATAAAATGACATTTCCCAACGCGAATCAGGTTATAATAATCTGCTGTTGTATAAATTTATTATTTAATATCACGTAAAATTTGCATTCACTGAATTAAACCAATTTGCGGTTTCATGGACTCGTAGAACTTGTTAGCGCGTTGCCCGAGGACATTTTCGACCTTGTTAACCCAGATATGTTGTGGAGTAATCAATGAAAAAACATGGTTCTATGCCGGCAAACGTATCTTTCTATGATAATTCAGACTCCTGTGTTTGAACTTTGCGTGTCACACTTTTTCCAGCGAAGTCGTTTTATTTAAATATTTAAACATGCATGAATAATTATATCATTATTCATATATACTTATTTTTTATATATTTCACATATTCTCGGGAGTAATATGCACTGCTTGAAGAGTCTTCTGCCCCCAACCCTATCAAATTAAATGCACAGAAGTGTAAACATTCCAAATGACAACACAAGCGATGTACGAAAATGTGGTTATATCCCCAAACGTATCCAATATACTGTGCAATCATTGTTTTATTTGTTGGACATTTAATTTTGTATATTTCGTGGGTAGGACAATCCACGAATTTAAGTTCCCCAGGAAACATTTATTTAATTTAGTAATATTTAATATAATTTGAAATCCACAAATGCAAGTGTCAAGGAACATGTCCATCGTCGTCAAAGTACGAAATTTGGTGCCCACGAAATTAAATGATTTTACAGTAATACATATTAAGTAATACATTATAGGCCAATGTTTTTACTTCAATACCTAAATCCCCCCCCATTGCGTGATAACACATACACACTTTAACGTTATTTCTCTGGAGAATTGTTGTTTGACAAGTTGCAGTGTTAAACGAAAAACAGTTGGGCCTTTTAAATGCAATCTTCGGTTTGGTTTTGTTTTAGATTATAACGCGAATTTTAACTCTTGCTATGCCATAACTTTCCTTACGGAGGTCATTGGACCTGTTTTGAAAGAGATCCCATAAAGGGCGGAAAACGTTTTCTTACAGTAGGTAATTGATACTAGACATTTAGGGATATAGCTTTGAGATAAGGAAACTTAGTTGAAAGTGGACTGAAACTTACCCATTGATAGGAAATGCATGTATCGTATTTTCTACCTTTGTTTTAAAATATGTGTAATATAATGTAGTTACAAATGCAAACATATGCGTGCCACAAAATGCAAGATATGTTAATGAATAATCATCCGGCTTCGTGTTTTGAAGAAGCTAGTATAAACACGCCCGATACAATCATAACTAACTCTCAAAGGTTGACCTATCAAAGCTATCAAACAAATTTAGTACCTAAAATGATAAATGTGCCAATTTCAACTGCGCAAGTTACGCTATGTAAACTCGTTGATACTCTTATTAAACCGTGCTTATAACAACAACTTCTGTTATCAAAGGTAATAACATTCAACAAGATTCAATATCAAACAGTGATTTATCAGACTTATGGATGTCATTGTAATCTGAACATTTCTTTTATTCGATACTTCTTTTATCTCCATATGACTGCCTATCACAATGTCTGAAGTACTTCGTATTACATTTATTTCTTACTCGTCTTTGTAATTGACGTATCGAAAAACCATTTACCGGACCTTTTTAAACGACTTTCGGTCTGACAAGATGCGGGGAATTACGTAACGCCATTTCGCACAACGTCATTGGGCCAATCAGAAAACGTACTATTTTGTGCATCGTTAGCTACGCGCGTTTGCAATTGTTGACATGCTTTCAGGCATTAGCTGGCTAGTGGATTAACAGTCGCCATACCGTTATAACTTAATCTTTATTAAAACAAACAGCGTTGCAATCAACCAACAAACAAACAATTGATAAGAATCACCATGTACAATATACACCAACGTCTTACTTCTGGTGCATGCAATCATGGACAAACAGCGAACTCTCAAATCAACCGAATGTTTTTCTATAACTAGGCTTTCTCTTCGTTAAAATGGAAAACGAACCCACACACGACATTTTGATTATATAGTTCTCCCAAAAGAAGGCAAAACATGTTACATTGGATTTTCTTCTTGACTGCACACGTTCTCCGTAATACGAACATGTTCCTCTGCTATGTTAGACAATGTCCAATACCGTTAACCTCTTTTAAGGTTTGAATACCCCAGATCATCCGTTGCTTGGAGCAAGTACTGTGAGACACGATTCAAGTTAACTATATCAGACAGAGTTTAATGTCATCTTATCTCTTTTAATATTTAAATAATTTATTCATATATTTGGTAAAGTACAATATGTTGTATACACTATAGACAAGTCAGGGTTAAGGGCACCATGACGAAACGGCCCGTAGACATATAAGACAATATTTAAGTTAGCTACTAGTATATTAGACAGAGTATACACTGCTGCTGCCATGTACTAGTAAAAATGCATTATTTTTGCTCGTCCATGTCATAACACATTGTCCCCTTGTGATGGAAACATGTACACAGATGCAAAATATTATTTCGTTAAACAACTTGAGAG
>Ga0224511_10002101_pt1 | contig 13021 bp, 8 predicted proteins | sample SF_May12_sed_USG_2_FD_169988 | JGI IMG/M metagenome (GOLD analysis project Ga0224511, IMG submission 169988) | Sediment microbial communities from San Francisco Bay, California, United States - SF_May12_sed_USGS_8_1 | ecosystem: Environmental > Aquatic > Marine > Sediment | place: USA...
AAGATGGGAGTAGCACCACTAGCAACGGTTTACCGCAAGAGATTCCATAGTGCACCAAGCTGCCATGTAGTGACGATTACCATATGGGTGGGCCTCCTTTATCGCGATTCTAGTCCAACAAGATAATGAAAAGTGCTCTTATGTTTTAGTTTTACCATACCATTCTATAAAACTCCTCGATTTTCATAATTTTAGTAATAACCACAACTACCTACATGTACCATGCTCATTTGGTCTTCAGCTCTGACGGTGATTTCAGCATTTTTATTGTTACACTCCACTGATTGACTCACTCTCACAGTCAATGTTTAATCACTGTTCTGACATTTTGCTGCCTATGTGTCAAGACAAGTGGCTTACTCGGCACTTTCACCATAAAAATTGAAGTGATCATACAGAAAAAACGCATATCTTTCCTGGCAGCATCACTGGAAGTTCGATTAGTGAAAGCTTGGCATCTGTGACTGCTCACAACTGCCCTGGCGGTTTGTCATTTTGACCGCCCATCGCTTCAAAAGTCTAATATTTGGATATTTTTCTATGATATTTTCACCTGCCTAGGCTCTGCACCCATAATATTCACTCTTTGTTAGTCCTGATTAATGCAGTTCATTCCCAAGTAGATGTAAAATATGTGGCAGAGAATTTGTGGAAGAATTGCTTATATCTATATGGAGCTATACCGAGTCATAAGACTTTCATAAACTATACTCATTTCTATATTCAGTGTCTTTATTCATATCTATCCTTAGTACCAAATGTAAGCTCTACATTATTTTCTTAGAACGGGATGAGTATCGTAAGTGGAGATGACCCTCAGTTGATGCTTTGCTCAACTCCATTATTTTGCTTTTTACCGTGAGACTGTCATAGCGCTCTACCATAGCTTTACTTTGTACAGAGTACGCACAGTGACACAAAGGGGATCTTTTGTCATTGACATAACTGCTCAGTCTATATGTGTTCTGGTAGTCAAACGAGTCTCTCGAACAATTTTCAAAGAACACTTCCTCACTCCGTACAGGACGACTCTATCCATCTTCCATCCATTACTTTGCACTTTTCTACATGATCGTCGGGATTCAATCAACTTGAAATTTCATATTGAGCCCGCTCGTTAACTGCGCTAAAATCCAATAGTTGTTGGATCGCATTTTGGTCTGATGCCCTTTGCCTCTTTAAACATCATTCAAGGTCTTCCATACCCACTGTTTTGACTGTTTTGACGATCAGGGTTTATCGTCGATTATCAACTAGCGACTAATGAACGCGTATAAACTGAGCAATAGTGACACAAAGAGCACCTTGTGTCACCATCTTTCACTCACACACCAATGTTAATCCCATCACAGTAATCCCGGTGAATCCCCGCTTATTGTGGCCTTTTGTGTCTAGGGATATTATCAACAGCCAACACGGGTAAATATTCCTCGTAGTGCTTTAAATTTCCTTGTCTGTCTCATGACTTGACCCCGCTCCTCACTATAATTACGGTATGCCTCCTCTACAGGTGTATAAAACTATCGTACTGATGTGCTAATGGATTCTGGTTTCCACGTCCAGCCTCAGATCTAGTCACAGGTTTTGGATCGCCGCTTTATGCTAGATCTTTAGCTAACCTATAAATAATCCCAGTTTTTGCTAAAGCATCGCCAAATCTTCTGAAATGACAAAATGGTCCCTCGAGCGGCTAGCGGAAGTCTCGCATAGTTTCGCGATTTGTACACGCAGCACTAGTATCTGTGTAACAATGCACAGTTTTGTCATTCTAATTAACACAGATTGAGTTGATCGATTTTGTCCGTGTATAGTTTCAGTGACAGGACAAACAGGTGATGATAGTTCCTGGTTTGATTTTGCCAAACATTTACAAAGTGCCTTCATCTTCGAAGGAAGCACTTGCTTGTTTTTAGTGGCTCTCCCTAACCATTGCTTAAGAAAGATTGGGAACTCTCTGTCCAATCACTCCCCGGATTTCAATTATATTAAAAATAAGGACATCCCGGCTGGATTTCGTTTCCAGCACCAGCTTTTGTTTGGCTAAATAAAATATCTCATATCCCTAATGTAAAACTAACCTGTGGTGTTATTTGAGCTATCCATATATAATTCAATTTTCAAATCAAATTGAACTCCGAGAGTTTGTGGAAATAAACAAATGGATCAGTTGTAACCACACGGATGCTTTTTCTATATATAGTAAATGATACAGAACCGTGTATAGACATTACAGGTAACCGTTATAGGCACTACCACCATTTACTTGGCTAACCAGTGATTGCCTGTTAAATGTGTGCGTGACCCCAGACTACTAAACTCACCTTAATTCCAGATGATGGCCCCACTTATTACATAAGTAAATTGTATTATTATTTTTAGCGCACCAATTACACATGTAACACTTTGCACTGAACTATGTACCGGGACTATAAACCTCTATGTACCGGGACTATAAACCTCTATGTACTGGGACTATAAACCTCTATGTATATTATAACGGTTTTTTGAAAAATAACCTCTTGCATGTCGGTATGAAACCCCGTCCTGTTTCCTGCACCATCCGTCATGTTCCTTGGTATTGTATAACCATAACTATCCTCAAACATGGGTTAATCTTTTATGGATTTTGTGAAATTAAAACTGGAATCTATCATAATCTTGAATTTCAAATACCTTAAAAATCTTCATCAGGTTAACTAAGTAATATGAATGTTTTACATCAATAAAGCCCAATTTGCTTCTCTCTCTTCGGGGATTGTTATGGTTTCAAACTTCAATGCAGTATATACCAAGAAAAAATCACCCTAATCCATCTTTGGAGTCTGTGAAATCCCCAAACTCACTAGTTTATTCAACGCTCGAGCAAGGCTTGGGCTTCCATGTCTAATGCGAATTTGTTTGTGTGCGCAGTCTCATCTCGAGATGGTCACCAAGGAGACAAGAATGGAAATGGCCTAGGAGACATCCACCAGGATTATTGTGATGGTGGGGCAGTTACCAGGTAGGCCACTTACCGGAAGCAAATACATGAGCAAGCATTTGATGCAAGTCTATAAAGGGCCTGCCACACGATAGCGAATTTGCGAAAAATCGCTGAAAAAGCGCGAATAACGTTACGTAAAAAAAAATTGCATTGCGAATTTGCTACAGCTGTTTCGCACGAAACTGGCAGTTCTAACATGCTGAACAAAATCTCAAATCGCGCTTACAAGGCGCGCACTGATTAGCTCAATAACTTTTATAGCCCGCGGGAATGCAAATGCTATAAAGTAGCAAGTCAGAATGACCAACTACGTCTGACTTGAAACCTTATCTGAGCCAGTTTGGAAGCAGTCATCTTCGTAGAGCAAGAAGCAATCAAATTCATTAGAACCAGAGCATCAGAGGCGATTATAAAACGAAATCTGGCTGAATTTACTTGCGAGTACTGGCTAGTTGAGTCTGACTGCAAGCAAAATCCCCACGCATGATTTCTAACGACAGTCTGACCGGAAATAGAACTCCGATATGACACCAACTATGCAGTCTCATTGGCCTCGGTCATGTGACTGTGGGGGAAATTCTGGTGGTTCGCAAATAGTGATCGCAATCGTGGAGGTAGGAACGCGAATTACGAGTTTTTTGAGATTTGCGATTAGCTTATCGCAAATTCGCCACCGTGTGGCAGGCCCTTAAGTCTTGAGCTTCCAGTAAAACCATGCAGTTGATTAAGAACCGCATCTCTCAGCTCCGATGCGCCGCCTTTAGCGATAGCTTAAAAGCTCAACTCAACAAATAATAGTAAAAAGGCTCGTCAACTGTAATAAGAGAAGAAATCCAATTTTCACAAGGTCGAGCAGTTGCTTAGGATAGAGCCTTGGTCTTTCCAAGATAAGCCTCCGTTCTCAGTACGGCATTGTTTCGGTTTGTGTTATGTCTATGCAGTACGGGACATAAATGCCACTGATACCTGTGTGAAATATTCAGACTTGGAGCAGAATTGCGTGTTTAAGCATGTCCAGTGTTTAGGGTACATGATGGCACCATAGACATATAATTTAAACAGAATTTGTGATTTGGGCGCATGGCAACATAGTGATAGCGATAGTAGATTGTCGTGTTCTCACACAATAAAAATGTCAATGGATTGGACTGATTTTGCTAAATTGCTTTTTTTATATTCAATTGCAGAGGAAAGAACAGGTATGAGCAGGTTGTTGGGCAATAATTTTAATGGTCACAGTGCGGAAATAATTCTATTGCAATTGCATTTTTTCACAACAGTACTGTTCTTGTTCAAACATAGTAAAATGCAGACAGATGTAACCAGAGTCCAACTTAATCCAAATTGCCTTGATTATTTATAAAATAGTAATTAAATTTGGATTCGGCAGTCGAGTTGAACTGGGCTCTGCTGCGGCATCTCTCTGCATTTGAGTTAAGTTTTTCTCTGCACCAAATAAATCATCTCGAAAGATTATTTGCATGATTTGTATTCCATATAAATTCATGAGAACTAGGGTGGCCAACAACTCATTTGTTTTTACTATGACGGTCGTCATTTGTATGGCAGGTCACCTCACTTGCGGTTGCTTCAAATGATCGAACCTAGAAGCGTTGTTTTATTCAAACATTAACTGACAATTATGCATCAGAATCCAATCGCATTGTAAATGTTGAGTAGTCCTCCCTTGCCGGTAAATGCACAACAATTTCGTTAAAAAATTACAAAAGCACAAGCTTTGCCATACAAGGAGCATGGTATTAAGGGTATGCTATACGGCCGGCATGCTGAGGATTTAAATGAGACACCGCCTCCGAAGTTTGGCATGGCGGGTCGAGCGGTGGGCTTTTACCCCCGATCTTTTGAAGCAACGATTACAGATCAAGCGCTTTTTGAGCCCATCATGTGTGCGGAGTTTTAATATAAATTCTTAGTGTCTTTTTCACTCCACTTTAAATCAAACACTCATTCCCAGTCTTGGTTGTGCCTCCTTTGAGAATTGTTGGAAACATCAATTTATTAGTTCGCGCCCCTATTGACTAAATGGACAGCACGCAACTGTGTTGGGAGCACAGGCAACCAGCACTGAATAAATTACACTGATCGATTCACTTTGGAGAAGGGAATTAAAGTGCATGCGCCTTCAGACCTGAGGTCCCAATCCAATTAGACTCGAGCGGAGTTTCATCTGGGACAGACTAGATGCAAAGTGGAATGGAAAAGCTACTTAATGAATGTATACCCTCTGCAAATAATTTGAATACGGCATTTAGCTGCTATAGGGGTAGGGAGATAGCTCAGTGATGGAACACTGGGCTTGCAACCGTGAGAGTCGTGAATCTTAGCTCAAAATATAAGCCTCGGTATGAGGTGCAGCATTGATACTGTCCCGCTTGTAGTGCTTCAAGGGTGCTAAGGCATGCACTGAAACTGAAAAACATTGCAGGATGGAAAACAGATAATATTGCATGCATTAGTTGCGCTGTGTAGATCAAGTTTTGGCCGCAAAAAATTGGATATCACTTTTTTTCTCAAACATCACCTAGCAACCCTATACTCTTCATTAGGGTAGTTGAAACTCCAATGTTCTGACTGCGTGTATTCAAAATTTCCACGATTTTTATTTTCCCTTAGCGGAAATTTTCAGTTCCAGTGCATGCGTTACTTAAGCTTACTAGCAGGGCTCAGAATGAAGTCGATTCTAACAGCATAACAGAGAGCTTACACCCCAATTGTGTGATACACACCCTATTTATTGGACATCTGTATGTATGGTTTACTCCTATAATTAGCCATGTGTTGCTTTGCAGGTCAGCAGCTAACAGGGCACTCATCCAGTACTTCGCTAAACTCGGCCAATCCAAAAATACGGACGAACATCTTGATCTGGATTTTGTTGAAGGCCTGATTACCCAAGGAGCGGATGTCAACTGTACGGACGAGGATGGACAAACTATTATGCATGAGGTGAGAGACTCCTCATTCATTATACCACTGAGTGACAAGGGAAGTGAGGGAGGTTTAAGGTGACATGATGGAGTGGCGGAGTGGGATGAGGTGAGAGACTCCTTATTCACCATACCGCTCAGTCACAATGCGAGTGAGAGCTGTATAAGATGATAGTGATGAGATGAGGTTAGCAATGACTCAATACCATACTACTCGGCGACAATGAGAGTAAGAGAGGTATAAGGTGATTTGATGGAGCGGTTAGGTGAGAGACTCCTCATTCACTATACCACTTAGTGACAGTTTCCGAAAATGTCACTGAGTGGCGCCTTTATAATTACAATATAATTATTGGTTTTAGTGAATCTGGTGCTTGTGCAACTCTCTCACTTTAAACCAATTCGCGAACGAATCCATGGTCCTTTTCGAGCCCGAAGGTTGAACATATTATATAGTTGTCGGCATTTTGAGAAAAAATGTGTGTATTGCTTCATGGAAACATGCAACCGCAACCATTCATAAGCTTTTCATTTCTGTCTTCGCATCGATCATGAACTACAGCTAATCCAAGTCTTCCCTAACTTTTAGGCAGCTCGCACATGGCATCCAGATGTGGCGAAGTTTATGCTCGCCCACAACGCTAATGTGAATGTCAAGGATAATTTAGGAAGAACGCCTCTTCATGTGGCTGCTGCTGTAGACTATGCCGACATGTGCACATTTCTCGTCGAAAATGGTATGTAGGTCTACACAACAGGCCTACTCAATTTCTGACTCGCATGAACCTGAACTGGGTATCCTTGCAACAATGTTACTAGTACTATTTCATCATATTTTACTCCTGAGGCTTATGGGAGTGGTGGAAACTAGGTGTATTATGTAAGGACCTCATTCTCACAGTGGGTGTTCAGCATGACTAGGGCTGGAACTCAGGATCTGTCGATCATGAGTCAAGCGCTCTAGCCAGTAAGATATCCCGCTATACCGTTGCTGATCACTAAGAAAATCTTAAGCACATGGCAGTCACCCTTCCATTAAAGGCAATGAGATATTGAGAATAGTGGACTGAAGTCTTTCATCCTTTAACTGAGTTGAAAGCCAAAGGAATGGGATAGTGGGCTAACTCAGTGACTGGAGCACTCGGCTGCATGGAGATCATTTATTCTGCACGTAAACCCTAACCATGCCACACTCGGACTATGAATATGAGGTGGTTGGATAATTTCCACCTTCAATCATTCCGGAACAAAACTCAGACGCATGAGGTTCACTTAAACAGATGGTCAAGTCAGTGACATAAAGGTCCTTTATCTCACTGGTCAAGTATTCATGTGGAACAATAAACTAAACTTTGCTGTATCAACGGAGCCCTAGTCACCAAAAGATTTACTAGTGTAAGAGTTCATCAAGTTCACAGACAGGACCAGAGTTGCTGTAGAGCTGTTTGTATATTCATTAGGTGCTGACAAGGAAGCGCGGACGACTGGGGAAAACCAAACGCCCGTTCACTTCGCTGCTCGTAATGATGCCAGTCGCTCACTCACCACGCTGATAAAACTTGGCTGTGAATATAAGACTGTCAAGGATTACAAAGGAAGAACTCCTCTCTATGTGGCTGCTGAGTTAGGTAGGTCCTCTTAAGGTTAGTTTCCATTGCAGATCGCAAGGCTCGCAAGCTTCGCATTAAGTTGGGGTTGCAACCTCCTGCGAATTTTTGCAACTGCGATGCTGGGGTTTCCATTCAGGTCGTAATTGTCTCCACTGCGAACCTCCCTTGTTACGAAGGTAGGGAAAGTGGGCACTACTAGTACCTACTAACATTTCTAGAGGACCCCGTCTTTGATTCCGTGATTGTGTATGCCACACTTTGCTACCTCTCACATAAAAGAGTAATACCAAAACTGTACCTCATGGGTGTTCACAAAAGTTGAACATGTGCGACTTGACTGGGAACATCGCAGACCCTCCCCGAACTTCGCAGAGTGAGTCCCAATCATGTTTCCATATCAATACGCATCGCAGACGCACGCCTGTTGCGAAGCTTGCGAGCCTTGCGATCTGCTATGGAAACTAACCTTTACACACAAAACAAATACTAAGTTCGCCATGAGGCCATTGTCACGGTCCACCGTGGCAACGCGATCCCATGAGACCCCAGGTTGCCGGTAAGGGTACTTACTACATACTTGTGATGAACGGACAAGGGAGCGGTGACTTACTGAATATAGTGCACTGGGCTGAGGCTAGGAGGGCCATAGTTTTCTTCCAGTCTGGATGAAACGTTATTTTTCATCCTCATTGGGTTCATAGCACTGGACTAAATAGAGGATGTTTGTCTATAGAGCGACCTTGTCCAGGAGGCACACCAAGGAGGATCCCGTGCACACGCAAGCCTCTGGCGTTGGGATGCTATTCCGTAAAACAACATGATCATTATTTTATCTTGTATCTAAGTGTTTATAAGCAATGGTGAATTGCCTAGTGTTTCCAGTGCCTCTAGCCCTTGTGGCATGGTGAAAAAAGCCACCATCAAATAGGTCTAACCAACGGAAGAGGCTTGGAACCCATCATTGACTATTATTCTAAAACATTCGTTAAAAGAAGTGAATCAACAAACCAGTGGCATCAAAGCTGGGCCTACGGGCGGCCCTACCTCACTAGGAAGTCAAAGAAATAGTGTCCATTTGTACAAATCCTAATTCATATATGATTGTAGATCGTAGCGAGACAGCAAGACTGCTAATCGAGCATAATGCGCCGGTGGGAGTAGTAGACAACTCCGGGCAGCCTGCACTGACCTGGATGATAGACAAGATGGCCCCTGTTGCTAAGGAAGCTCTAGATCAGCTTCATTCGTGTGACCGGGCTAACAGGATACAGTTATTCTTTCTGAACCATCTCGAGCCATTAAAGCCAGGGGAGAGGAGACAGGGAGAAGCCAAGATGCCAGTGAGTGTCTTAGAGTCGTGAGTGAAACCATGTTATAGGACATTTGAAAGCATCCCTAGCACTCGCTGCCCAGTTTTAAGATCATGTTTTCCATTCCCCACTGGTCCAATAAGTGTAGAGTTGGTGCTCATGTCAACATGTCAATCAAGGTAACAATTTTGTAAGAGCTATCTCAAACCGGGTCTACAGTAAGTTAGCAAGTTAGTGATGTAATGACCATATAGCTCCTTATACAAAGGGAAAACTATCTATCAACTTCTGGAATTAATCCTTTTTGGTCACTGAAGCACAGCGCTGATAAACCTGATAGTCTCTGACACTGATGCCAAATCAGCACATGTATTGAGATCCGACAGGGATAGCGGGATACCTCAGTGGTAGAACGCTGTGCTCACAACTGTGAAAACCTGGGGCCAAGCCCAGTTGTGAGTATGTGCTCCTCACATTATTTTTGGCTCCAACAAGCCACAGGCTTAGGGTGGCCAAGTGCCCGAATAGAGATAAATCACCGTGTACGTTTCTAGCAAATAAGGATATAGTCAATCTTATATAGACCGAACAGCTACAGCATCATTTAGTTATATTGTTTCACAGCTGGAAACTCTTATCGTGGTGAAGAACTATGACTTGGTTCTTCATCCCGTCATTCAAGAACTTATTCTAGTAAAGTGGAAAAAGTTTGGCAAGTAGGTTATTCGGTGCCAGCAGAATGTTGGCGTGTCACCCATCTACTAACTGTTTATTAGTCTTTGTACTTAACCAACTAGAGTAAAACCCTTAATACTAGTGTTGTGTAGTTTTGGCTCACAGACTGCACATCGAACCCCTTTCTGAAGGTGTCTTGTTGGTTAAGGACATGGGCTACACATCTTCTCTTCTCGTACCGAATCACCAACAGCATGAAAGCCTTGCAAAGACACAGTCAACGCCTATGAGATAAAACTCCAAAGCTATTAATTTCATTGACCAGTTCATGATGGTCATGCATTTGGGCTTGTCAAGCATGGAGGTTATGACACTCAATTTTGTCGATTGACTGAGTCTTTAAAACTTGAGTTCCATTGAAAAATACATGTATGGAGATTCTGTGCCACCTCTGAATCAAAATTTCTTGGATTGGATTCTCACCAAAACTGTCCATGAACTTGACTCAAATTACCAGAATGGCTCATGCGCTCAGTGACAGACTTTATGTCACTGATGCGCTTGACTCAAGCTCAGATGTGGTAGGATAACTCCAACACAATTAATGGAAATCGGGTGCTAGGCATGGTGATGGGCTATCACATTGTGCTGTGTCCTAATGCACAGTGTGTGTCTCCTGTGTTACAGCTTGAGATTGCAGTGCGAGCCCGCCAGTTTGACCTTCTGCTCCATCCAGTATTTGATAGATTGATTGCTCTCAAGTGGGAACGTATGGGCTGGTGAGTGAGTCTGCTCGCGCGTGACGTATCAAAAAGAAGATCTTTAATTGGGTCCCAGTTGTCATTGATTCCCAGCGTAGAACAGCTAGATATGCATGCGTCCATGGGCTCGCACAATCATTAGCTGGTTGATAAAATGAACCTTCCTGCATGATTCTCGTTTGGTGGTAGTACCTTCACAGCCCAGTGATGTATGACCTATGTCACTGCACAGCCTATCCACCGAATTGTCCATCAACTCACACTTTGCGCGTGGATGCTGGATGATATTCTATGTACACTAATCCCTAACCGTTTGAGTTTTACACATATCAGTGTGGTTTGAAACACATTTTACTAAGGCTAAAAATGATCAAATGATAAACTCCTTCGCTTGCATGGCTCTATATGTCCCTGGAATATTAGCCAGCTTAATCAGTGCAAGTAATTAAGGACATAGCGGGATAGCTCAGTGACATATGTCACTGGGTAGCTCTACGGCTAGAGCGCTTTGATCAAGATCAAAAGATCCTGGGTTCAAGTCCTACTCATGCCAAACACCCAATGTGAGAATGAACTCTTCACTTTTTTCCTAGCTCCTACAGCTCCAACAAACCTCACACATAGAATGGCCGTTAAATAGGATGGCCAAATGCCCGAGTAAAAAAATCAATCGATCAATTCCTAGTTTTCAAGGTCAGCATAGAACTTTCATTATATAGGTAACCTGGTGCCCATGATTTTCTACCACCTTTGATCCTGGAACCATATGATGGCTGGTGTAATGAACCTTCATATTCATATTAAGTCTGCTTAATGCCATGTTCTAACATGTAACGGATTTTAAAGGTTTGGGGCATTGAGACAGTTGGCACTGAACATAGTGTTTATTGGTCTGTGGACAGCTATAGCCCTGAACAACCCATGGTATGAAAAGTGCAGATACATACTGCCAGAAGATTGGTGGAAGATCTTTATATATGTGAGTAGTAGAGGGAGTTGCCATGCTGAGTGGTTAGAGTTCTCACTACTGAGATTGAAGGTCCTGGGTTCAAAACAGCATGTGTTTGGGGTTTTATCGAAAACTGTTTACCCATGCAACAGAGAATGGGTACCCGACTCTGTTCAGAGCATTTCAACTCAACAAGGGGATGCAACCCCACAAGCGAATCAATCAATGACATCAGGTGTAACCATCCATTAATATTTCGGCCGTTATCATCAGTTATTGATGTCACGTAAAATAAATACAGCATTGATTTGCAAAAAATGAAACTGATGGAAAAGAATGCCAACACTTTCTTTGCATCAGCATTTGGTCATCAATTCATGGCGCTCTTCACTTTAACGAATATGAGTACCTTTATGTTAATTTTATATTGTCAAACTGTGAAACATTTCTGGGTCATGAAACTCGATCCGTACCAAAGGCCAGGATTAGGATGTAGAGTTTGTTTTGGAACTTGGAATAGCAAAATAGCTCTGTAGCTAGAATGCTTGACTAAAGACAAAGAGATTGTATATGGCTTCAATAACAACCCCAAATCCATATGCCTGCATAGAAAAAAAAATTGTATGTGTAATCTGATTCATCACTTGCGTAGGTGTGTGCGGTTGGCATCACTATGTATTCAATCGTGGAGGAACTAAGAGAGTTCTCTTCTTCTCAAACAAGCCATTCGGTGAGTTATGATCACTTTAAGTGACCAAACCAGGAAGTTCACCTCTCGGCACGCTATGCTGAATATATATGCTGAACTTCAAAGGTGGTGTCCCGTATCAGCGCGTAACACAACCTGGCTGTGCAGCATACTCTTTCTATCATGTCACGTGGTCCAGATTACCTCCAAGTCAATGGTTTAATGAACTCACTGGCCATCTACTAGCAAGGGAGGATAACTCTGCAGTGAGAATCCCGCGGGTAAGATTTAGACTGCGGAGTTTTCCTCCCTTGCCAGTAAGAAAGAGATAGTAGGCGAGATTTCCCTAAATTGACGTAGGATGTAGATCATATCCACTATTTGGGCATCTCTGATCAGAAAATAAAATAAAAGCGGTGAATGCTAAATCACTCCATCGCAGCAATCCGCCACAGATATAATGTTATTGTGTACAATTAATTGTCAGAAATGGAGAAAATGGCGAACAGAGCAAATCGATCAGGATATACGATATTGTCATCCAAGATGGCCAGCGGAAAGGAACTTCCTTGAGAAAGAAAAAGCCAATCTGGACAAGCATGAATCGAATTACTTCAGAGATTTTTGGTGAGTGAGACATGGAAGTTGCTTGATGAATCTCCTGCTCATACCGTGGTATCACTGTGAGGTTCTCATATAATTTTCCGATTTCCAATGCTCTAGAGTCAGTCATGATAGCTTAGTGGGAAAATGAATGTATCTCACTGTCTGTCCTCTCCGAGCCTGGTTCAATTCCCTGGCTGTTCAAACGCTGCCAACCTGTTCTGAGCCAGTGCGGCAGGAAATAGCTCACTCTCCCCTCAATCGCGCCACACAACCTGCAGACATCGAATAGAAAGGCTGAAGTCCAACCATGGACAGACAAGGGCTGAAATAAAAAATTCTCTAGAACAAGCCTCGGGTTTGTTTTTATTGATCTACATGTGTGCTTGATCGTCCTAAGTATCTGACCTCCTAAACCTGTGACTTGTCAGGATGCTACTACCCCTCTATTGCCTGTCTTAGCAATCGAAGGATACTGATTTATTGACTACTTG
>Ga0224511_10002102_pt1 | contig 13019 bp, 5 predicted proteins | sample SF_May12_sed_USG_2_FD_169988 | JGI IMG/M metagenome (GOLD analysis project Ga0224511, IMG submission 169988) | Sediment microbial communities from San Francisco Bay, California, United States - SF_May12_sed_USGS_8_1 | ecosystem: Environmental > Aquatic > Marine > Sediment | place: USA...
TGATGAGTTTTCTGAAATCATCATACCAAACTGTCATTGTAAAATCCTGAACTCCTAATGTCTTTCACAGAGCCTCGATTTTCGGTATGTGCATTAATACGTCTTTTTGAAATCTTACTCTCAAAACATCCATTCCACGGAACGGGTTCGAAAAACAAGGTATAATCAAGCGACACAGGTAGTTATTTACAGGTATTCTCGACCAACTTTCCCCAAAACATGTTTTTGGGAACGATTTAGTATAAAAACTTCGACTTTGAAAGGCGTTAATAATTGCGAAGAGTTATATCTATGGCTGAACAAATGATGTTTATGTTCAAGTATTTCAAAAGGGCTAATAATTAAGAGTTAAATTAAAAGACAAATCAATAATGACGCTCGTGAACATTATTTCACGTTTGTACATGGTCTTTTAGAAGCATTAACAAACGAAAATGACAATGGTCATACAAAAATAAATACCACTTCAGTAGATGATGGGTATCGCCGTAGACTTGTCAATACATGCCTGAACGGTGCATACAGTTTCATAAGCATAATATTATTTATAATCATAACAGCATCACACTGCAAGCTTCTGACAATTATAAAACATGTAAGTATATAAATGCTACATATCACAGTGGGAGCAAAATAATACTTATATGACGGGACGGTATCAAAACATTTCAAACTAAAAAGAAACACCAAAACACAATCTATAATTCAGCCAACTTTTGCGTCTTTACTTGCCTAAATTATCAGTCAGCTCGTTTTAAAGGCGTCAAAATAATGCTTTGCGGAAGACATTTAAAGTGCTATTTTTCGCAGACGATATTTTGTCGTCATGTTCTCGATCAGAATCAGAAACCGACCATCAGTCAGAATTCATGGGATTGTTTTGCCTAGTATGGACCAATTATAGTCAGCTTTGACATTAATATTCCCTGTCAATTTCAAAATATCAAAACATTATTATTGATCCTGCAAGTCCCCGTTCCCATTTCATGATTACAAAATTTCATCAAATTCAATCAGCGTCAAAAACATCATTTAATCATTGATTACAAATTTACCGTTGGTCCTAATTTGATAAAAAAATCTATCGTTTAGTAACGTACGTTGGGCTCGTGCTATGAATGCTTGTGGACGGAATATTGATCAGAAATGATAGCTGAACTCCGTAATTTTTATGGTGTTTCATTTGGCCATTAGTAAACAAGGCCGGATGTCAAGAGATTTAAATTAGAGATTGTAAAAGGTTCAAGTCGGCCACAAATTATATCAAGTGAAATTAAATACTCCAGAACGACACATTGGGAATGAATTTTTTTCCAAGAACGATTCGTTTTTCAATGGTCAGATAAAGGATGGCAATTGCTATTGATTTTGGTGGATTTAGTTGGTCGTAAAACTTAGGCATTTGATTTAGATTGCTCTACAATTCCATGGCAACCCCAGAATGACCGTTTTTCTTCCATAATAACACGCTCTTAGAAAAATAGAAAATGAATATTGCAACGTATTTGGAAGTTAAAAAGGCAATTGTTTGGCGGCTATCGGCAGACGGCAATTAGGACGCAGACGGAAGGATAGCGCGTGCATATCGTTGCATTTAAAATCGGTAACACGTCTAGTATTTCAGACGTTTTCAAAGTGTTCAGTCGCCACACAGTTGCGGCAAATGCAGTATTATACTTAATTACATATATTTAGTGCATGGTTCATATATTTTATACGGAATTACATATATTTTCTACATGATTTATGTATTCATTTTGTTCTACTTTGAAGAAATAATAATGATGGTGGGGTATATGTTGATCCTAGGAAAGTAAATTCCCTTCGCGGTTCACCATTTTATGCTACTGGTCGAAATGTGCATTTTGTTTTATAAAAATATTCGCAACATTTATAAAGATTTTTATAATGTTTAATTGACTTAAATTATTCTTAAAATCCATATGTCATATTTTTAAACTACAAAAGTCTTCAAGTGTTGTATTCGGTCAACAACCTCATATTCGTGCAAACTGAACATCTAAAACAGGGAGAGACATCTTCCTTATTTTGTTGTACTCTTGCATGCACACCCCAATCGTTTTTTGAAACAATATTAGACAGCCCAGTCCAGTTCAGACACCATTCTTTGTCCATTCTCAAAGTTAATTATATCGCCCCCTGCGATCCATCTTTTCCATTTCCAATCATTAGTTTCGCTTCCGCGCCGCTCAACTCAGTTTATAAAGTTATAATTTCATTTACGTTAATGCAAGATGGTTACAATTTGTTGTAACTAAAGCCAGATATAAGCTCTAATTTCCTTGAACTTCTTTTTCAGTTTACATTCTCGCTCGGAGATAATGGCATTAACGGACAGCGTCGAATTTATTTCCAAGTACTTGTCCAGGAGATTATATGTAGTGAATAAAATGGCTAAAATCATACGCTCCAATCACGAACTGGTACTCTACATAAATACATGCACTAAAAGAATAGGCAACTAGTAAACTTTACCATTACTTTACTTTCACTATTACTTTTATTACTTCACTATTTTATGTAGTTATCGGTGTGTGGTAATATTCTGCCTGCTTCACCCAATAGTAAGCAATACTGCTGCGGAGTTTTGACCTTAAAGCAACATAAACAGATTCTGTTTGAAAATAAACGTATATTACGGCGGCACAGAACAGTTGGATAACATTTCGACACAATTTGCTTAAACAGACATCATAGAAGTTAGCTTAATAATTATTGTTCTCAACGAAAATTGGAGAGCCAACTTACTTATGGTTTTTAACATAATGTGTAAACTCAGCAAACATCATTTTAAAGATTAAAATCATTGTAGATGAAAACCATAATATTATAAACTGCAACAAATACCTTTTATTCAGAGTGAACACTCAAATTATCTGAATGTTTTTCATGATAAAATTAGATGTGACGCTTTTGATATTATAAAGTATCATTTAGACATGTTAACAATGTGGTTTTCAAAGTAACGTAAATGCTAATACATAAATATAATAATTATGTATGTATTTAGGAATTAGACTGTAAAATTAAATCTCTTAAATGGCATGGCGCACACCTTTGTTTTTAACATACAAGAAGTTATTGTAAATTTGACAGCTCGCGTTTTTAATTCTTACTATGCATTATTATGCATAAATATTAATGTTATATTTAATAAAGCTTGAACAATAATTGTTACTGTTAGTATATATGTATATTATTTTTTAATTACTGCAGTAACGTAAACAAACCCTGGATTGTGAATGACAGTAACTTTTCATTTTTAGTATCACATTTTACATTTTTTATTGATCTAATACATTACACTCTATCATACATGTTTTATATTCTCAGATAATTTTGTTATAATTATTTACATACAACTTATATTATCATCACCATTGAGGGAAATAAAGAATTGAATTGAATTGAACATTTTTTATCATTGAGAGTGTACTTCAGAAATTCTGCTTTGTTGAACTTGAATCAAAACGTATGCATAAAAGACATTTGGCACTTCCTGGCGTATATAGTTAAATATTATGATTAGATCTGTAATAAACAATAAAACAGCTTTATTCCGTAAAAGGTCGATTTGTCTCAAATGTTCCGTTGAATAAAACCAAACATTTCAATAAATATGCACGAGATAATTTCTCTTTTTTATTTCCATAAATATATAATTATAATCTCTATATTACATTCACCTACGCACATACACGGTAAACATGTGTGGTAGTGTTTCTTCATTATAACCATAACAATTACAAAGATCCTAGAAGTGTTTGTTGTTGATGGTACTTTTTCTAATAAGTGTACAATATAATGACCAAATACTATGCACAAGAAGAATAAAGTATTTATTTGCATCTGTCTGTCATTGTACAACAATTACATATCATATTGGAAACTGCTAATCCATGACTGTCCCTTTAAGACCAGGCCATATAGACAGACCAACACCGCTGAAGATTATAAATCTAATGCTATATGGTTTGGAAAATTACAGCCATTTTCGCTGAAATTCGGTTTTAACAATGGAATCTACTGGCATTTTCTTTTCGGTCTTAAATTATACTTCTGACTATTTTATTACATTTAATGTTCCATTATGATCTGTTTCCTAGGCAACGGTTGAATGATGGATATTCAACACGAAATTCGCTAGTGTATGTTTTATCATCATATTGGTCAGTTGTATTGATTTCAAGTTTTTTGTTTCCTACAATGGACTTTGAAATATGGATGAATGCTGGGCCCCAGAGGAACGGAAAACATATTCGAGGCTCAGAAAGGAATAAAAGTGCCTCGAGTGGAAAATCGCGATATATATGTGATCAATTAGAATTTTGGCCAACGTGACGTCAGACCCAATACTTTAGACCTCAGACTCATTTGCTAATGTCGGACTTTTGAATGTCTTGTGCATTTTATTTATTAAGGCACGACTTTTTTGATACCTTAATAAAATTAAAAAGAGGACAAGTCAGCTTTGGCACAATCTTATACAGATTTCAAATATGTTTTAATTTATTAAAGATTAGGAACTTGCAGTGGAGCGTGAATGTTTTTAAACAACTTCATTCATTTTGCGTTTAAATTGTCCGAATTCTGAATATATTTGCTATACTATTGATAGGAAACTTTAAACATATTGAAACAAAATTTATTTAGAGACGAAAGAATTAACACGTGGTCTGTTATTTTCATAATAATCATAAAAGTTTAAGACGCTATGTCTGACTGCCTATTTAAAATAGTCTGGATCGTAAACGCTGTTTTGAAAGACATCAATCAGAAAATAGAAATCATGGATCTCTTGGTAGTTAATTAAATTCCAATGTTAAGTAATTTAATGGGTTGTAAAATAGCAACAAAATGCTAATTAAAAGAAACTACAAGACCTGTTTAAATTAAATACAAGAACGATTTTTACTTGATCTGCACATAAAATTGAAACAAAACAAAAATCTATTGCCGCATGCAACCCTGCCATTGTGTGAAGATTTCTCTTGATATGCTCACAGCGCCACGCAGAGTAAAACAAGAGCGCTGCAAACAAAACACGCTCGTCTGTTCCTGGCATTCGAATCGCCGAACACGCACGCACGTACGTACACAAACATGCATGTACGCACACTTGCACACACACGCGCGCGCACGTATACAAACAAAACATGTGCTTTTTTGTAAACCGTTGTAGATTTCTGGAAAAACAAATATGAACTCTTTCGGTCATTGATTATAATATTAAGTATTTTACGAAAATATTATCTCTAATCAATGTCGGTGGTTAATTCAATTTTTTTTTAATGTTGATATTTTGTTAATTAAATGTATTGTTTTGCAGCTTTTGCATCATACACACAATGAAAGAGATAATTATATATACGAATATAATTTACCTTACAGTGTTTATTTTTAGTTCGTCATTGTGTGTTTTTATTCGTGCAATAGATACAAACACATGTGTGCATCATGACGCAGTTTTATTTATTCTTTTTGTAATATTTGTACTATAGGCAACGTGCCCAATTAAATGTCAATGAATAATAATACCTGAGTTTGTTTACAATTTTCTTCATTTTCTTCAACTGTTGAATATGACGTATGCAATACTTCATATAAGATAAATATAATAATTTTTTGTCGCCACTTTTGTAATTTAAAAGCTTCCGACTGACGCAAAACATACAGTTATATTGTGTTATGCGTCACAATTTTAACATAATTTTATATAAAACTAATTGCAGTATCATAAATATGCGATTCTATCATTATAATTGTCATTTCCGCATACAACACTGACAAACTCCGTTAATATGTGTAGCAAACGATGAAAGGGAAGCAACTCGTACATAAGGCTGTGCGACTGATAAATTACCAAGTACAGTCATTACAGAACTGGGTAAGTAATAACACAGTACAAGCAGTGCAAAGGGGTTCTAATTACAATAATTCTGGATAGACGGACGAATGGATGGACGAACGCCATTTTGGAAATATATGTTTTGTAATATTACGTTATATGTCTTAATGTTGACAACTTCGGAAATAAAGAAAATGATGATGATAATGATGATGATGATGATGCTGATGATGATGATGATAATGATGATGATGATGATAATAATGATGATAATAATAATAATTATTATTATTATTATAAAACTGACGCCTTAAAAGACAATACCTAGTGACTCGTGGAATTGAAGGTATTCAAGACAAGTTCCATACATGTATGATTTAATTATATGTGGTAGTTCTTCAGTGTATATCACAGCTTGTTATCGACACGATGAATGTTCCATGACAATTACAACCATATTAGGCAGGTTTATTATCAACGATGGACATTTACAAAACATAGTGATTGATGTATGTTCTAGAAATGTATATACAATAAAACAAACGATTACGGTCTGAAAATGCACTATATTTCATACAAACTAACGAAATAGCACGTGAGTTATTTTTAGCGTTCATATGCTTATATTATTTAGTAAAACTATGCCCCATTATGATTATAAAACAATTTAAGTGACACTAATTTAAAAGATGTTTAAAAACTTATGTTATTTGAGACCACTACGAAACGTGTCCTCTATAAGTGGCACTTAGTTGTTCTGGCATGCAAACTGAAATACTTTAGATACTCTAACAACATGTCTTATTTATTTTTTACCTAAAGTGTCTTGCACTTAAGCCTTAACCATCATTTTAACAGTAAGAATAGCGTCGTGTATTTTGTGCCAAGAATTTGTGGTGCCATTTTACTGGTGTGAAGTGAGATATATTGTCAATTGTTAAGAACGGTCGCGGCGCAAATATACTGCTATTCTAATACCTTTCTTCTCTATATGAAGATGCGAAAATTTTCTTCAATACATCATTCCAATTCTGCCGGACAAGGCTGGGCTTAAAATCTAATTTTGTGTTGTAAAACGAGAAATACCACACGGAAATTGCCCCCTTTGACAACATTACTTAATGAAAGCTTCAACCCGCCTCGCCATTTCTTTAATATATCTCTAGAATTTTAGTCACGAAATCCTCCGCTTGGTCAGTCTCGGACAATTTCCTTTCACTACGGAATTTAATCTATTTATTTGGCAACGGAGCGAATTGGAGAATTTCTGGAGCTAAGAAATAATTCCAGCACAGAAAACAAAATCCCACAAAATATCATCTTCAATTTCATTTAATATTATGGACCAGTAAAAATCAATACCCCCGCTGACCACGAAGTGAGATTGTGGCCGAAATTCCTAATACATTTCCCGAAATTTCCAGATAATCTTGAAACATAAACTAATAAGTTTTATAAAGAAAATCCATCATTTCTGGTTTCCAAGGCAACGTGAATAATTGAACATTAAATATAATGAAATTGTGCTTAGAAATGCGTGCTCTAGATGGGATGTTGAAATCGATGACCACTGGCCAGGACAAGACCGAAATACGTCTTGAAATGAAGAATATGGCGCCAAGATGTCATGTGGACGCAACGATGAATCATCTTCATGGTAATCCATATTAAAACAACAAAACTGAACAAAAATAACCCTTACAAATGATGCATCGCAATAGACATACTACCTTGATAGTGTTATGTTTTAACGAATTTACGTCTTACGCATATAGTTATTTAATATAAAAATCACAACAAATACTAGTACACACGCAGCAAAACAAACAAAACAGAAACATTTTGATGGATATTTTAAAATTCAATTACTTCTCATAAATACCACTGTTTGTGCAGGTGTTCGCTAAATTATGCCTATACAGCACCTCGGTTCGTTAAAGTAGATTGTTTCATCGATTTCAATAAACATGTTGCATTTTTAATGGCGGTTTGTCCCAGAGTGCATTGCGATTAGTTCCATGGAAACCAGAAAAATTCACCGCGACACACAAACAAGCAAACACTATTTGCCACTTTTCAATTGCAGTCATATCTCATTTACATTTATTCTAACGAGACTCTTTAAAAGAGGAAAATCAATTTTTCATAATCATCCTCCCGTTAACAAAAGCCGTAATTTGCGTATTTCAGTTAATTACATGAAAGCGTTTATAACTATCTACATTTAAACACCCATTCTCGCATGTAATACTCTGCTAATGAGAATGCCGACCAACGCTGTATAGATGTATTGTGACGAAATCATCAATTTTCGCGGGTTTAATCGTTCGGTTCATCCGAGATAATGTCCAGTTTTGAAAAAGTCGATACCTAATTAAGAACTGGACGCGAGGCAGAGGGCAACATTTCTTGTTGAAAATTTACATTTATTGTGCTGCTTGTATTGATTTACGGCGCTGGAAAACAATAAAACAGGAAACAGGAAATCTTGTTAAACAAGAGTTCAACGCGATGAAAACATCAAGTAGACAATCAACGTTTTAAACTCCGCCGTCATGATTCAGGGGTCGTATCTTTATTTCACTCCCTTCATAAGACCCAAGTCATATACACTGAATTCGCTTAAGCGGTATTTGAAAACGGTAGACGGTCGTTACACTTTCACATTTAACCACAGAGTCCCCAGTCAGATAAAAGTGGGTATGGGTAATTTGGTATTGTCAAAAAGAGAAAGTGCAGACTCGAAAACACGTCGCACGGTGTAGTCTGACCCCCATCCCCCCACACACACGCACGCACGCACGCACAGACACGCACGCAAGCACGCACACACGCACGCATGCACGCACGCACGCACACACACATATACACGCATTGTAGGTATTTCAAGATAGTTTAATACTTGTTGGCATATTTATATGTTGCTTTATATACAGAATCTTAATAAAACAAAATAAAACATCAATATTGTATGCTACTGAAACACACCAATACTAGTACCAAACCTTTTTTCACTGGTCTGAAAATAAGAACTTGTTTTAATCACCAAACATCATGTTTTCTAACAGTGTGGCCATTCTATCCCCATTATCAGAAATTTAATGCTACGAAAATCGCACGTTGTTTTAATTTACGTGTTTTTTGCCGTAGACGTGCCACAAATTGACATTCAATTTAGAAAATCAATTTACACAGATTGTAACTTGAGTGGTCATTAGAAATAAAATTACATTAGACGAGAAACCTATTACCAACCATAATACTATTCACCGAAGTTTTGAGATTGTAGATAAATTTTGTCTAATTGATTCTCGTTTAATTTGTTAAGTTTCTACGATTGCAATGAGTACTTTTTTGTTGACATTTAAACGGTTATCATTTTCAACAAGCACGATAAATCCCACTGGGGAGTCCATTTAAAGGATTGTGGAAATATCATGAACAAACCCTAGATTTGAATACTGTTTATATCCCTAGAGAGCCTTGTAAAATACACATTAATGGTTATCACGGTAGCAAAGTAAATATACATATTTAAAACTGTTATTAAAACTAATATCAAACATGTATCAAGCTTCTATGGTTCGTTTTGTATCAAAGGGCGACAACTACAAGACTACGGGCAATCTGTTTCGTTTGCAGTAGTGCCCCTGTAATCATGGCGATGTCGTTGGTTGGCTGGTTTGATAAACAGAAACACGCAATCTGCACACGATCGGGTTTATCCAATGAAAACGCGTATTCTCAGATTACGATAATGTCAGAGTAGTGACGATTGACTAAAACGTGTTCGTTACAAGTTCAAGTTTAAAGATGTGTTCCCACTGCCGATCAGATCAACTCGATCATCCCGATCCTCTAAATTCCCCGATTAAACCCGACCAAGTTCCACTAAAGGTGTATACATGACATATGCTCGACCTCTAGTCGATCACACACGACCACACACGATTATCCACGAATCCTTCACGACGTCAACCCGGCCACTTTTATGATTTCCGCTCGATCATCCCGACCTTAACGCGAGCTTTACACGACCTCAATTCGACCAACTGGTCCTCTTCTCGATTGCTGCCAGATCTTCACCCAAACAGTCCGACGTGGTCGTACTCGGGTCGTAGAAGGTCGTAAACGGTCGTGAACCAAAACGTTTTGAATACAAACTCTAGGCTTAGAACTCGCATCATTGAGTTGAGGGTCAGATAGTTAGAACTTCAGAAAGACATGACCATGTCTGTAATAGAGTTGGAAGAAGAGGAAGCGGCAGAGTAGCGTAGGGACAGACGCAGGCAGTGGCTTACACGACGATCACCTCTGTATAGACATTATGCGCACTGCTACATGAGCTCAACAGAGATACAAGAACTTCCTCAGGGTTGACGCTGACAGGTTTTGGGAGATTGTTGATCGCGTAATACCCATAATTTAGAACAAAAACTCCAACCTCAGGTAAATCACGGGTTTAGACACAATTATTTTCACGTAGTTTTGTATTAATTGGTCATAGAATCACTTCCTTGACTATTTAACCTTTACAGCACCGCAAAAGGAAGGGCCACATTTTTGGGGTAGGCCTTTATGTCTTTGTTTTTACTTTATTTTTTTTCTTCTAAATTCATATCTTGGAAGTCAAAAACGTACTATAAATCTGCTCGAAAACAAATAGTTTTATTTTTATTGATGTTAAAAGTGGGTGGTAAATTCACCCTAATTTCAACTCCTTACATGTTTTGCATGTGATCAACAGATTGATATAGATACAGACTTTTTGTTATTTGCCACACAGCAACTAACATAAAGGAATCATTTTACAATAATAATAAATAGCATAGGAATCTTTATTGTCGAGATATTTTCAAAATCAAACACTCACCAAAAATCGAGGAAAAAAGTTCTACCTACGAGGTGTGTTCGTAAAGTTCTTGGACAAGTAAGAAAAACAAAAAAGTTGACGTGTGATCAGAACAAATTTTATATCGTTGAAAACAGAAATAAAGCAGTGACAAAAATATAAAAAAAGTATTATGTGCGATATATGACCACTCCTTCATTGTCCAAAAATCTGCCATGAATCTTCACAAAATTATGTATATATCAATTAATGTTCAAAACTTTGACTTTGAAAAGACTCAATACACATTATACAGAGTTTTTACCCGTGATTTACCGAAAAATAGCTATTTTGGACTTTGGTCGCGTCCGTCTCCGAATCTATGAATCCTAGAGCAAGGAAAACATTATAGGCAGACTTGTTTGCATGTCAGCTTGTAAACCTGGGTATTTTGACGCACACTGAAAATAGATTGACAATATTATTAGCCATGATCTATAAAATAGCTTTTTTTGACTTGTGCCGCGTCCATCTCCAAAACTATGACTGTTAGAGCTGTGAAACTATCTTTGATCAATTGTAAGGCCTGTGAACTTGTGTACCTGGATATTTTGACGCACATTCACTATAGGTTCACAGAGTTATTGCCCCTGATTAGTTGGTACTAATTAGACTCAAATCAGTCAAGCACGGTTTGTTACGGTTTTAACATGAATTGCATACGATTTTTATACGGTTGTTTAACAGTTCCAAGTACGGTCTGGTAAGATCTACTACGATTAAACACGATTTACTCGACACTTACTGGGTTTACATACAGTTACGCCGACTTTTGTTTGAGTTATCCTCGAATTATCACACAATCGTTTGATATAAATTGACTCACTTTGATGGCTTTGCTTCATAATTTTTCGAACTTTCAACGAAGAAACACATATTTAAAACACATAGAATCAATGGCATCTGCAACATATGAGAGAATAAGGGAATTAGAAACCACGATAAGACTGATAGACATCGATATATTGGTCAGAGGGAGCAACCGGTTTCCTCGCTATCTCAACATAAATGGTTTCGGAAACTCTAAAGAATGGACACACATAGACGCGCACACAAAGCGCTATATAGCCAGATGTCCTCGTCCGCTAAGAAACCAACTTATAGCATTAATTTTTAACAATTTTGCTAAAGAGTCACCATTGAAAAGTGTTCAATTCTGATTAAGCCATATTACGGCTGTCAGTCTTACAACAGCGTTCCTGGGTACACCAAAACTAGCCATTTTTACCGCAAGTGACTGACTCACTGCTTCTTTACTTAGATGCAAGGGAACAATCAAACCAGCCAGGGCACATTGTCTAGTATCAAACATCACGAAGAACATTTACCGCTCCCGGCTGTCTGATCATGTCAATTTGAATGCATACACCAAGTCTCAAAATCAGATATATGCCCTATAATTCTCTCAATTAATGGACTTTGAACGTCCTGATTTATTTCTCTAAATAAACATTGGATTGACCTCTAATATTTGAATTATAATAACACCTATATATAGGCAAGGTACGAGTTATCTGGATTAACCAGAAACACAGATGTGTCGTTTCCATAAGAGCAATATGCATCCCTCTTCTACATGTACTCAAACTTAAATGTGTAAAAATCGTTGCATGAATTTATGATTTCTGGTCCTCAATGATCATGGATTTGTATGTTGTTTACATTTGAAAATAGAGTTCCGCTCATGCGTTAGGGGGTGTCAGTGGTGTGTTATCCTTCATTACCACTGATGAACATCTTCAATAAAACCGAGGCTGCTATTTTCCCATGCGGCTGTAACATGTCGCCCTTGCTACATCATTATGTAAGTAATATTATTCTGGTCCTCGGGGATCATGAATTGTATGTTGTTTACATTTATAAATTGAGTTCAGCTCATGCGCATCTTTCATTACCACTGATGAACAGCTTCAATAAAGCCAAGACTGCTATCTTCTAATGCAGGCTATGCTTAACAAGGGCTTTCCATTTACTCAGACGTTCCTAACGTCAATTATAAGCAAAATATTAAAACAAGGGTTTTTTTGTCGCTCGCTACGCCCGCGATTTGTCGTGATTTTAGGATTATGGATTATGAATAAAAACACATTTACGGCAATACAGAAACTACATAAACCTAATAGCATCAAATAATATGACAATTTAAGATAAATCACCATCGCCCAAACCGAAAAGAATCCAGTAACTTAATAATAATAATAATAATAATAATAATAATAATAATAATAATAATAATAATATTATAACCGTCAACACCTA
>Ga0224511_10002103_pt1 | contig 13018 bp, 2 predicted proteins | sample SF_May12_sed_USG_2_FD_169988 | JGI IMG/M metagenome (GOLD analysis project Ga0224511, IMG submission 169988) | Sediment microbial communities from San Francisco Bay, California, United States - SF_May12_sed_USGS_8_1 | ecosystem: Environmental > Aquatic > Marine > Sediment | place: USA...
CACTCACGCTGTTATCTTAATTGGTATCTTTAGACGTATTATAATGCACAAATACTTGCTCAAAATGCATTTAAAGTGTTAATTACAAACACAAACTCGATTACCTGAAACGCATTTTGAAGTTAGAAATTAAAATACTATGGCAATTGATAAAGCTACAACAAACAACGTATTTTTGCAAAGTTAATCCAGATTGTTCGAAATAGTAAAATTCGATTAATACATACTTAACTTCATATTATTAATATGTTATATTTATCGTTTTAACCAACATTTTATTCCCATTTCGGTGACGAGCTGTATTTAAGATAAAACGGTGAAAAACGTTCGCGAACAGAATATTTGAGAAAACTGAATTATAAATAATATTAAAGCATTTAGAATAATGTCCGACTTCTGGTCTGTTTCCTTTTTATTTTACATATTTTTCTACAGAAGCTTATGGTCTACAGATGATGAGATGCCTTATTGTTATTCTTATTGATGGGATGTTTTTGCACATGTCAATAAAAAATGTACCAACAAAGATGAGAAGTCGTATGGCATTGTCACTTAAATTTTCTCGATATGCTTGATGTTTTTGTCTCTTCCACAAAAATCTAGTCGAAAAGTAGTCGAGCATATCATGTTGAAATGGCAAATACACTTATCGTCTAGTTACTATTACCAGGTAAGTATGGTCAGCTGGGACTGGGGAATACAATCAACAAGTGAGTACGGTCAGCTAGGACTGGGGGTTACTATTACCAGGTAAGTATGGTCAGCTGGGACTTGGGAATACAATCTATATATGAGTATGGTCAGCTAGGACTGGGGGTTACTATTACCATGTAACATTGTAAGTATAGTTAGCTTGGACTGGGGAATACAATTAACATGTAAGTACGGTCAGCCTGGACTGGGGGTTACTATTACCAGGTAAATATGGTCAGCTGGGACTTAGGAATACAATCTATATGTGAGTACGGTCAGCTAGGACTGGGGGTTACTATTACCATGTAACATTGTAAGTATAGTCAGCTTGGACTGGTGAATACAATTAACATGTAACTATGGTCACCTGGGACTGGGGAATACAATTAATATGCGAGTACGGTCAGTTGGGACTGAAGGATACACTCACCAGGTGATCGAGTATGTTCAGTCGTAGCTGGGGGATTCTATCACCAGGTGAGGTAACTTATCGCCATAAACGCCCTCTAAAATACTTTTTTCTAGAAAATTAAAGATGATCGTACTCCAACTTTAAAACCCTACAGATCTGCAAAGAGATACGGCACACTACCAGGCACTGTAAAGATGCAGACGCACAAGATAATCTGAATTGTCACCAGCATAATTGATTACTAACAATATCACCACCCCATCCATATACTGTAGTATTATTTAAGGTAACAATTGTGTAATTAACTAAGAAGGATACACATTTGCATGTTTTTTTTTTAAATATAAAGATTTTCCTCATTAAAATGTTATATTTATTATGCTTGTATTTTTCAACGATAGAAAATTATTTTTATACCGGAAGTAACCTATATTTGCTTTAATTAAATTAAAGGGAAAAATTATTACACCTTATTACCTGCCTTAAATAAAAATAAAATGAAAAATTTCAATCTTGTTTATAAAGTCCAAAAAGCAAAACTGAGAAAAGCAGTGCGGAAGATCGTCTTACAATTGCATATATTTAAATAAAATAAGTTTTTTTAAACCTCTACATAGGTGCAGATATGTGAAACCGTTGCACTCCTATAACCTTAATATGTATAATTATAAAAGATATTATATTTTGTTGAACAGTGTTAAATTCGAAAACCGCGTAACTTCTTTGTTACCATAAATAAGTATCACATTTATAATTCGAAAATGTGGTATCAGGAGATACGCGGTTTTCGATAAACAAACTATGCAACTAATAAAATTACGAAGTTTTTTCATATGCCAATATTTCAAGTTTCTGATTGGAAACTTTGTCCAGGTTTTTTGCAGAACATAGAGCACACAATCCTAAAAACGAAATAAAAAAAAATCGCGCCAAAAGTCACATACGCGGCTTTTGTTTTACGAAAACGTTACCGACGCTAGCATTAAAAGCAAGCGAATTAAAACCAAGTATACAGGCAAACATGTAGAAATACATGTAGTTGAAAAAATAGGCAATTGTTTTATTTTCTTCAAACTCATTTAAAGTCAAATGCAGTAGTCATGTTAATTACATGTATATACGAATATATCGTATCCAATGGACGTGAAACAAGAACAATAATTATTGTAAAGTCACGAATAGTCTTCCTGTTTGAGAATTAATAACAAAAATAGCCTAAGAATGTTGCAGTTTTGCTTAAGCTTACATTATATCACAATATAATTGCGTTTAAAATTATGAAAATATCACGACACGGCAAAGTAAGGATTAAAGAAAAATCAGAAAATAACTCTGTGTTTCAAATATTTAATTACAGATGCTATGCCGGTCTCTTTTAAATTGTTTACATTTAACATTTTAACCTTATTTATGCAGTGAACCTACACCTGTAAATATGAGTAACTGATAAATATAGTTATCCATGCATGTAAAAATATTACAGATAAAACGTATTTGTTGAAAATGTGTGGCCCGCAAATTCGACTTTGTTTATTTCCGTTTCGACCCATTGCGCCGAAACAGTTAAAACAGCTTGACTACAATCGATACTCTCTTGTTATGTTATACTTGCATAGGTTGAAAGCAAGTCGAGTAAACAGAGGCCGTAACATAAGGTATTGAATGCATTTTTTTTTTAAAGATTTTACATTCCATACTGATTACTTGTTAAATAAGTCAGCTTCAAAGCATGCACAAATATATATATACATAAATACTTGCACTTTACATTTAATGCAGCCTTAAAAAAAGACCATTTTCTTCGTTTACAATAATCGAACACCCTGAAGTTTTCACCACATGTAAGCTGTTTCCATGGCAACTCAACAGGAGTGTGATATGAAATTATCCATGTGCATCCTATCGTCAGATTTGTACCTGGCTATTAAAGCTTTATTGAGGGAAAAGCTTTTAGGCAAAAACGAAAGGTAGATAACTATCTTGCAAAGGCTTTTTAAGTAATTTATGTCTGTTTCATCAACTTGAAGATGAACAGATTTTAATATTCAGTAAACTGAATAAATACTCAATTTGCAATAGATGAAATATACCAAAACTATTTATTTTAAGGGTAAATGTGTATATGGTTTGAAATAGAAATTTACTGATCACTTTAGTTCACCATGATCCTTCACAGATGTCAAGGTTGAACAAAAGCTATTACAAATCACACGTTTGCATTAAAAAAGTACATTTTGTAGTCTGCATATTATGTTTTATTCTAGTTTACATGTATCTCATCTCAATTCCTCGAATGTTATTACACAAAAGAAACATTTTTGTTTCCAGGACATTCCCAGATGCCCCGGACAATATCACAGGCATGATTGAAGACTCTTACTACATACTGTAACATTCTTAATCCTTATCATACTCATAAAAATCCATGTAGTGTTACTCTTGATATTGATGGAAAATTGAATTACTAATGATATTAACAATCATTAAAATTATTAGGGTTTCAATTATGTAAACATATTCCATCACACTTCAATGGAGAAATAGAAAATTGCATTGATTTGGCATCCTAAAGTAAGCATTTGAAGCTTAATAAAGTATGCCAAGTTAATTTTCATCATCTGGGGAAAAACAACAAAGACACATCAAATTGTATGTATATATATATTTTATTTTCTCTAAAAGTATCACACTTTTAATTATAATATTTAGCAAAGTGAAGATACGCTAAACTCTTTTATCACAACTTTTAGTAATGTTACTGCACTGTTGTAAATGTGCTTGATATTTTTGTCAGTTTAGCATTTAATTATGCTTTCCTCTAATGTATTGTTGTATGGTGAAAAACAAACTTCAATTACAACCTTAAAATAATAATAAAACATTTTATAAGAAACAATGTTTTAATCTAAAGAGATCAAATTAATAAAAGGATTGTAAACCTGATTGTAGTCCTTATTCTTTCCTGTGAGCAATGATAAAGAGTACTCTCATTTACCAGGCCAAAGAGAGTAAATAAGCCTAATATTGACATACCGTTAATTTAAGTTTTTATTGTGTGAGACTAAAAACATTACTTGGTTAACAGTTTAAGGCGGTGTTCACATGTGTACGCATACGTCATCCGCACACGTCATCCGCTTCCGTCATCCGCACGGGGTGTTCACATGTGTACGCGTCCTTCATCTGTCAAATATGTTGAATATAGAATTTCTTTTGTGTCTGTCTGTGGTTTTGTATCATTGCCTTTACGGTAAATGGTTAAAATGCGTTAAATGTGGATGTTACGTGTGTATATAATGTTTATCAATGTGCTAGCATAATAAATCAATACACGATTTGTGAATTATGTTGCAATGAGATTTTGGTGTCATATTGATTCGTTGTTTCGTTTCTTTGAGTTTAAGATGAATTTGTAAAGGTGTTGCTTTCACTTTATAACAGCGATATATAATTATGTCAAATACTCACTGATACTTTTGTTATTTAATGAGAACGGCAGGGGGAAGGTGTTGTGGTGAAGAAATTAAAAAGGTGATCAAACCAGCAGACTAGTAGTCATTAAATCTCTTTATTTTGTGTTCTATAGCACGTTTTTCTGTTACTTTAACCGTGTGTAACTTCAATAAATATTTATCAGTTTAAAACAATGACACATAACAACAAATAAGTGTAACACTGATATAAAACGTCAATATCTAGTTCTAAAGCATCAGAAACCCATGCATTCGTTGTAATTTTAGCGCCGTTGTATTGTGAAAGGCATACATTATATAAATGTGGATTCTTACAAACTTATTAAGTTGTTTGGCGACTAAATTCAATTAAAATTATAATTCGTGTTGGAATTATTTGCCATCTGCTTCTGTCCGCACACGTCAAAAATCGAGCGGTCCAATATTACCAAAACGTTTGTACATCCCTATATAATCAAAAATGGTCTTTATTATTTAAGTTGTTATCTTGTGTTAAATTAGCGAAATCGCAATGATTTTCTCTTTATATATCAAATCCATAGTCGGCCCATCGTATCCTTGAAATATGACACGTATATACATGTATGATAAAAATACTGTTCACCACATTGTGGATAAAAAGACATTGCATTTTCATGTGAATGATAACGATATTATGAAGGCACTGTTTATAGAAAGGTAAACACAGGCAGATACGTTTGACGGATACTGAAACGTGGAATAGGGCGTCCGCATTGAAATCTTCCGGATACGCATCCCGATCCGCATACTGAAACGTGGAATAGCGGCCTAATGCCTTGCACGTTTTCCACATAACGCATTTTTTCAAGTGCAAATATATGTTTCCATCATACAGTACAGCCAGCGCGGAACCTTCATTAACCCTCTGACCCCGGTGGTCAGAATTATCCACGCGCGGTCGAACACCGCGGCCGAACACCCGTTGACCCTGGTGGTCATGACCCTCGCGTTTTGCAATGACCGAACGCGAGGATTCGCGGTGGTCGCCCGCGAGGGATCATCGCAGTCAACGGTTTTTCATCGTCTACATAATGTACATGTAAATTGTATAAAATAAGCGATTAACCACCAGGGACCACCGTGCCCGGCCATCGGGATCCGCGGTGTTCGTACACCGCGTCGCGCGGTGAACACTGCCGTGGGCAATTGAAGGCCGGTGACCACCCGAAATATCGTCAAAAACCACCGATCGCGGTGGTCATATTCAGCGAACACGTTAAGGTAAATCGCGGTGATGGGTGTTCAAATGAAGGTTCTGCGCTGGCTGTACTGTACATGGCTTTCCGACTGCTTACGAAGGTTGTCTCACCTTAAAAAGAAAAGTGTTTACTTGTAAACGTTTAATTCTGAACCTGATGTATCGTCAATTTATTCGTCTTATCTGGCATGACCTTCCGAAAGCCAATTATAGCCTGACTTTGCCTATAAGGGTTGCTTAATGGAGACTTTCAGACACGTTTGCGACATCGCAATGGTATAAAAGTTGCATTATGCTTACCGTTAGACAATAATATAACTTATATTCTTTAATTAACATCGCGTTGTCTTTAATAATCTGGTACACACTTTGAATTTATTTGAAAACGTACCTAGATCATTGCTGTTACAAAATCAAACAATTACTTGTGTTTAATATGTATATACAAAAATTAAAAAAATAATTTATTATGAAGTGATATGTCGGCTGTACATCTGTTTGTAAATATCTTGATTTATTTCGGGCTGCATCTGTTAATACAATTTAAATACATTACATTTTACTATACTTACTAGACACAATGACACGATCATCGATTGTGGGCGGGACGCTACTGCTTTGGTTTTCTGTGTACGGTATGATATTTAAATAAAACGGTAATTTGCAAGAGCTCCTAAAAGACATTGACCCGTGTATTAACTTACTTTTCATGACTTTATTGTTATACTTACATGTTACAGTTTACCCTGGTTTGATACCATTTTTACATTATCAACGTGTCTTATGTAAGCAGTGTAGACAGTATTTGATAACTATGTTGAACTAAATTAACAACAAATATAACATTATTATATAATTTGATATATTTCTCAACATGCTGCAGATTTCACCCTCGGGCTTACGTGTCTTCAGTGCAAGGACGTGGCGCAGCCGCGGATGTGCACACGAGTGACAGAGTGTCAACCCGGAGAGGTTCATTATTCCATATTGTTTTATTAATTTTTTATTTTTGTACATTCTTTAGTATGAAGAAAAGGGCCGTGGTTTGGGGTAGTTCAATAATTAGAATGTTATGTTGTAGGTTTGCAAAGCGTCTAAACATACCAACGAATTCGGGGAGATAGAGTATGATTTACACTGCGGAAACAAACAGGTATAATGTGTGCGTTATTTAGTTGTATTGATTTGTTGTTTTATTAAACTTGGGTGTGTCCAGTAGATACCCAAAACAGATGTTACGATCTTTCTACACATTTAAGACATGCGTCAACACTTCAAGCACAACCACGTGCGAGTTTTGCTGTGATACGGATCTCTGCACCAGCTCTGCCTGTGGGGAACCAGGTATTTATTATTAATCGATGGACTATACTGCGCCACACTAGCGACACGTTGTAATGGCTCACTATGATAAACGCAAGCCGTGAACATGTGTTGTTTATATATTAACACTTTTTAAATATTCTACACACCTTTTCCAATACTCTTTTTACCGACGGTCTGAGGCCGGCAGGCATAACCTATGGAACGTTATTACAGTGCAACAGTGGTTGCTATAAATACGGACTCTCGATGATGCCACGTGCGTGATTTTTCCTATATATGAAGTGGTCATTGTCGGCATTTTTTATCATAGTTACCAAAACAAAAGGTTTTAAATTTAGGGTTAAACATTTGTGTAAACGAAATATGTTACACTACAGGAATGTCTTCATAAACGTTATGCTTATATATTTGACAGGATATGTGGACTTGAAGAGCCCACTGTGCTACAACTGTCCACAACTGACACCTTTTGGCCGTTGCCATGATGTGATCTTCTGCCCGACAGGCGAGGTAAGTCTACTTTGAATACACTAATGTACACATAACACATCAATAACAAATCAGATTACTATTTGAAAACATTATTATTAAAATTACGCATGTATTTAAAACTTGCATCAAAATTGTGACGACGACCAGAAGTCTACGATATGTCTTAAACATTTTTAAAGCTTTTTATTGAGAACAAATTACTTGTATTCATGTTAAGGTGAGTTATGTGGAAGGATAAACACAGTATTTGTAATCATGTTAAAGGTGTGTTATGTGGAAGGGAGAAGGCTTTTCGACCAGATGCTGTATGTGTCCACCTGTGCGTCTCACTTTGTAAGTACATGCTGTCGAACGTGTCAATGAATGTGTTAAAGGGAAACCCTAAGGAACCATAGTTTGAGTGGGAAAATAGTAGCCACTGTTTTATAAAATCTGCTCATGAATGGAAATGACAAATGCCACTCAATTGACGCCCCCTAGCGCATAACTTTATTTCAAAATGTAAACAACATACACTCGATGATCCCAAAGGGACCATAATATAAAACTGCACAATGAAGTAAACGGTGACATTTTACAGCCGCAACACAAGCATTTAACAAAAGCTGTAATAATGCAATTCTTCTGCAGCAAGAGACAGTCCTAATGAAGCATGGTTTGAATGAGTCAGAGTTGTAGGTCCATATGACTTAATGACCGAGAAACAGCGTTCCAGTGGCATACACTTACTCTTAACAGCGGTTAAATATCAATTTCTTTGACAAATGATATATATTTCATTATATATTTCAAACATTATCATATAAAAATAAATTGAAGAGATGTTAAAATATATCTGTGTAAACAATGTAGACATGACAAGTATATAGGCACCTTGACAAATTGACCCGCACGGCCACAAACTCGCAGAAAACCACAAACTTGCAAAACACCAATAGGCATCAAAGTTACCGAATAATTTCTGTTGTGATTTTTGGCTGTTTCTTTTTTATAAAATGATTTCCCCAAGAAAGGTTGAGTTACCAGCCACACATGTAATGCAGAAACTAAATTAACACAAATACTGGGAATGGTTTACTGATGCCTTCACTTGTCCACTTTGTTTACAACATTCTTTAAACATCTCTTTCATTAATATTGAAACCTGTAATCTACAAACTTAATCGTATAAAACGCTTCCACATTTTTAATATTGCTATTGATATATCTTATTAAGTAAAATTTAAATACATACTATTAGTATTTCGTTTTTCTCTAATGTTGGAGTTATTTAACCTTCTCATCTTTACATTTAGATGTTTGTCCGAAAATAAATAAACAAAACATCAATACGCTTTAACATAACATGTTTTGGGGGATCGATATCAAAGAGTAGAAGGTGCATAACTCTATGCTGCGTTATGAGTTAGTGCCATTTGTTCTTTTTTCATACCTATTTCATGTCCACAATATATCTCCAACATTAAGCAAGCTGCTAACTTGATGTAATCAAACTATGAGAAAATACAGTGCATAATAACCGTTTTGCTTCAAAACGTTAGAGTTCACGCAGCTGGGGTTATTCTTCCTATTTGTTGTCCTTGTTTATACTGAATTCGGTTACCATTTTATATGTCCAGTTGTTCATCCTATAAGAGTTATTAAAGGATTTACAAGATCAGTGTGGGATATAAGACATAACAACGGATGCAGATGTGGATTATTTAACGGCGTAAAATCAAAACACAGTCGCCACAAGCTTTAAATCAAGGTAACTAACAATTAAACACACAGAAAATCTAGCACATTGCTTATATATTAGGATTGGTAAACATAATACATTACAAGGACATCCATATCTATAACGTCAAGTACTTGTAATACAATCAGGTGTCTCCTTGCAGCATTGTCAGGACCCAACTCACCAAAATCCTGGACCTGCGATTATCGGCAAACGTGAGCTGCATCCACGTGCAAACGACAAATGCTCCATTTGCTGTTCCCACAACTTGTGCAATGCAAACTGTTCAACTCCAGGAAGACGATTATGTATTTAAATATGTTACTGTGAATAACTTTAACACTTCATCCTATCAATTCATGCTATACGTGTACCTCTAATACTACATAACACTAACAACTGTGTTTAATTAACAGCGAACAGGTCTACAAACAATTTCGCCATGCATCGTAACTCGTAAATATACATATATAAAAACATTGAGAAGATACTCATACAAACACACACGTGATTGCTTTTACAATAAACAAATCATTTAGAAACACAACGTCAAACACGAATGTTAATACCTTACACTGCATACGATTGCATCTTCTGTTAATGCAGATATGGCGATGTCCTGGACAGAATGGGAAGAGTAGTCGCAATGTCGACAAGACGGGGTCCACCTTATCCGAAATCGGGTCCGTCGACTTTGCGACGTGAATGGCTCTAGCCGTACTGACGCTTTAATGGAGAATGCAACATGCACGATAGGTAAGTTGTGTGAACGTATTGCAACTTGATATTTCTGTAGGTCACATATCCAGCGTTCTGTAGAACAATCGTTCTTCATTACATGAGTCATCTGTAAGGAACAACTGGATTAGGCTGAGCACTTTGTCTACCATCAATTATCACAATGCAAACACACCTTCAGATTATGATCTATATTTTTAATGAAATAGTTGCAAAATCGTCAGAAAATACATTTTTAACAGAACATGCTCTTCACATAACTATGTAAAGATTTTTTTAAAGTAACAGTACAAACTGGCTGCATTAAGATTATAATAAAATGTACTTGGTCAAGGGACACAATATGTATGTACAACTGTTTTTTACCTGTATGTTCTTTATTGTCTAGCGGACTGTTCTGACCTGCTACAATTTGCCACGGTGTTCACTATTGGCGTGTTCGAGGTAACTACTTGGAGGACGTCCACCAAAACGCTCATTTATTGTGACATGTCGACCGCCAATGGAGGGTGGACGGTATGATGCCACATGTATTTCGTTTATAAACAAATGATGTGTCTTCACTTTAAAATATCAACCATGCAATTACCATCAATGTCTGTGTAGTTGTTTTTATCCACAACACCTTTCCAGGTATTCCAACGTCGCGTTAACGGGTCGGTAGACTTCTACCGTAATTTCTCGTCTTACGAAGATGGATTCGGTAGTGTAAACGGCGAATTCTGGCTGGGTAAATACGTTTTCCTACATCGATGTGATAAGATGTATTACTTATGTATATATATATTTAATACTTATAATAATAATTTGTTTTGTAAATTGTGAACTAACGACCTAGACTGGCTATTTAAAGGAGAAATCTGCTCTTTGAAGTTAATCACGAGAACGTCTCGGCGATGTGACTGATTGGTAAAAATGAGCAATGTTTCGTGTAAAGCGAACATATTTCTTAAACCAAGTCAAATATGTTTTAAAAAAGGTTACGTTTTACTGATACATAACAAACATTTTAAAGCCGATTATTTTTCGGAAACGGGTATTGTTTATCCGCGACACATTATACATTTTATTTGCTGTGACATTAGCGGTTCGTTTGGATGAGAGAACACTAGTAATATAAAACTATTGTAAGGCATGAACAATTGCCACGTATGTATAGTCATAATGATTGTCTTCCAGGACTGCGTCTGCTGCACGAATTAACGGCACGACGTGGTAAAAAACACCTGGTTCGCCTAGACGTCGAGAGCGCAAATTCAACGAAGGGGTTTGACTGCTTCAATGATTTCCTGGTTGATGCGGGTCCGGGTTACATGGCGCACGTAGGGACTAGAAACTCGTCCCTAAATTTAGGTATGTTTGTTGGCAGCGGTTTGTGACGTTTAGAAATTTTCCCAAGATTGTTTTATTGCTTTTCTTATTGAAAAAGAAGCGAAGTCTAAATGCATAGTACACGAAAGCAGAAATACAATTATCTTTTTAACTTCCAAATTGAATTCCAAATAAATGATCTACAGCACAAATCAAAATGAGAATATAAATATTAGAAAATCTAGATTAATTTCAGTGCAATTTATTTTACGTGGTAATTTGCTAATAACAAAATGAACACAACACATCAAGATATTCGTAATGTGCCAACTGTTGTTTTCCTGTCAATCAGAGCGTCTTCTATATCGGTAAAGTAGCAAAAACAATATGAACTAGTCGCATATGGTCGATATCAGGATCAGCAGTCAAGTGCCATAAATCTATATTTATCAGTTTTACATTATATAGTCATTAATTATAATTGTCAAACATGATATTAATTATGTTCAATAAATAAGCATTCTCAAGTAATGCATTTAACACGCAAATCTCAAGAAACAAAATTTTATTTCCAAACTCAATTCTGTCAGACTCCTGAAAAACGACATATTATGAAAACGAAATTATCATTGTTTACAAATATTAGCATATTGTGCAATTGTTTTCAATATGGTTTTTTTAAACTTTTATGAGTGAACACAGCCGTTTAATTACTAACACTTCTTAAACTGGAAAATTGCATGAGAACATTAACTATATATTACATATTTAAAATTTCAATAAAGTTTATTACATATGAACAGAAAAGATCAATGAAAATGAGAGTAACTATGTTTTTTTCATTTAAGTTTAAGTTAAAAAGGTAAAATACATTATTTTTTATTATTCATATGTTGTTTTTGATTTGTTGATATGAGCACGGAAACAGGGCTGCGACACTTGTTCACTGACATAGTTGGTATTTACAGAGTCTCCAAAGTTTGGATATAATTACATGAACAGCCATTACTTCAGCACATATGGCAGAGACCAGGATCAGTGGTCAGGTCATAATTGTGCCCAGCTGCGCCATGGTGCCTGGTGGTACAGGGACTGCTCTAACGCCAATCCAAATGGACAGTATCTCACACCCGGCACCACAGGTGATGCACGGTCCATGTATTATCAAGGCTTTCGCGGTAATTGGGAGAGCTTACGTACAATGAAACTCATGTTTAGATAGATGTACAACGTATTATAATAATTTTCACATAATATTTGTTAACGTTCTTAATAACGTCATTAGAACTATTTAATATGAATACACAATAAAACGTTATTTTTCTTTTTGTGTTGCTGACAGTGTGTATTACATTCAAACTCTGTTGAAAATACGGAAGGACTTTTGTTATTACATTATATTTAACAATATATAGAATAATTCAACATATAGTTTTAAATAACATGCTAGAACAAACTATAATGAAATATGTGTTATATGATATTCTACAACAAAATGTACCTATATCATAATACAAAGTAATAGTATATTAATCTTAGTAAATTACTTGTCTGCGTAACGTTTTACAACATCTGTATATTAGTAAAGATGAAATTAATTGATTATATGAAGTGCATATTGCCTATTCATGTAT
>Ga0224511_10002104_pt1 | contig 13017 bp, 4 predicted proteins | sample SF_May12_sed_USG_2_FD_169988 | JGI IMG/M metagenome (GOLD analysis project Ga0224511, IMG submission 169988) | Sediment microbial communities from San Francisco Bay, California, United States - SF_May12_sed_USGS_8_1 | ecosystem: Environmental > Aquatic > Marine > Sediment | place: USA...
CAATTATCCTCATTACATTAACAATGACATACCCTTGTCTTCATTACAGTAACAATGACATACCCTTATGTTCATTACAATAACAATGACATACATGTTTTACAGTAACTATAGCATATTATTTTCTTTATAACGGTATAAATGGCATACCTTTATCATAAAACAGTGACAATGGCATACCCTTATCTTCATTACAGAAACAATGGCTTACCCTTATCTTCAGTACAGTAACAATGACATACATTATCTTTATTACAGTAACAATGGCATACTCTTATCCTTATAACATAAACAATGGCATACCCTTATCCTCATTACAGTAACAATAACATACATTATCTTTATTACAGTAACAATGGCATACTCTTATCCTTATAACATAAACAATGGCATACCCTTATCCTCATTACAGTAACAATAACATACACTTATCTTCATTACAGTAACAATTACCTACCCTTATCCTCATTACAGTAACAATGGCATACCCTTATCTTCAGTACAGTAACAATGACATACATTATATTTATTACAGTAACAATGGCATACTCTTATCCTTATAACATTAACATTGGCATACCCTTATCCTCATTACAGTAACAATGACTTAGCCTTATCTTCATTACAGTGACAATGACATACCTTTATCCTTATTACATTAACAATGGCATACCCTTATCTTCATTACAGTAACACTGGCATACCCTTATCCTCATTACAGTAACAATAACATACACTTATCTTCATTACAGTAACAATTACCTACCCTTATCCTCATTACAGTAACAATGGCATACCCTTATCTTCATTACAGTAACAATAACATACACTTATCTTCATTACAGTAACAATTACCTACCCGTATCTTCATTACAGTAACAATGGCATACCATTATCCTTATGACATTAACAATGGCATACTCTTATCCTCATTACACTAACAATGACTTAGCCTTATCTTCATTACAGTGACAATGACATACCTTTATCCCTATTACATTAACAATGGCATACCCTTATCTTCATTACAGTAATAATGGCATACCCTTATCTTCGTTATATAAACAATGGCAAACCCTTATCGTCATTACAGTAACAATGACATACCCTTACTTTCATTACAGTAACAATGACATACATGTATCTTAAAAACTGTAAGAATGACATACCTATACATGTATCCTCATAATTTATTGTAACGATGACACGAAAATAGTAGCAATTACACAACCTCATGATTAAACAGTAACAATGTCACATGCTTATCTTTATTACTATGGCAATTACATACCAATATCTTAATAATAATAACAATGACATTTTATATTTTATCGTCTTTTATCTTTATTCATAAATGTGACATGGCATACCTTTATGTCTACAATATCGTCGTCCAAGTTAGCCATATTTGAATTCGAATAGTCAACAGTGGTGCTTGCGCCCAAGCCCAGAGTTGGTAGGACTTGAACCCTTATAAATCTCCTAGTACTAAGATGGCCGTACACTTCAACTGTAAAACAAGAGCAACAACGGTGTAAATCATAGACAGTGTCAATACTAAATATATACATGCCAATTTCTACAAATGTTACAGTCAGACACAAACCTCTATTTAAGATGCTAGGTCTGTATCTTTTTACCCAGATAATCGGTCACAAATCTTGCATTATGTTAAGTATACTACATAAACTAACATTGCAAAGGAAATTGCAAAATTGTCTGACAAATTTTGGACTAAAAAAGTAAGAAAACAACATAAACAAAACAAAAAATCAAACATAAAAACGCATTTCAGAGCCGGAATTGAACCGGGGTCTCTCGCACCCAAAGCAAATGTGTTACCTCTGCACCACCGATTCAACTGAGAGTAACGATAATCATTGTAGTCCAGCTATTTAACTATTTCGACGCAATGGGTCAAAATGTAAATAAACAATGTCGAATTTTAGGGCCACACATTTTCAACAAATTAACTTTTTTTTCTGTGATATTTTTCATTTATGGTTAATTATATTTGGCAGTTTCTCATATTTACGTGAGTATGTTTCACTGCTTTAATATGGTTAGAATGTAAAATGAAAACAGTTCTTACCTAAAAGAAACAGGCATAGCATCTTTTAATTCTTTTGCAAAACATTTTAATAATTATATGTGTCCAGCTTTACACATTAGCAGCAAAGTTTTTTAAAAAGCTTTAATATCGGTTAACATAATTTTAAATAGACAAAACAACTTTTCATACACAAATTACACAAACTAAAACAACGGATAATTAAAGTTGAAACCTTACCTCTAACACTTCCTAACTGGCCGTACCAGTTTGAGGAGGAATCGCTCGTACCCCACCCGCCATTAAAGTTGCACAGAGAGCCTTTAAAAGAGATAAATGTATTTTGAGAGATCCTGTGTTGGAAAAGCGGTAATAAAACATTTAAATTCTGAAACATTTTTAACTGTACACTCAAATTACTCTCATATAGAACTGAACATATTTACTCAAGGCTTTTGTAGATTTTGTTGTTTGGCTTCTATTTGATGTTGAATCACTAAACATGATATAGTCCATCGTCGGCACCCACAGTACTTTATTCCGTTACATTTCATACATACCGTGGGAAATTTCAAATTTGACTAGCAAAGTCCCGTTTTCATGAAAATGCATGAGGCAGGAGAGACTAATCTACTTCCAATGAAATCAATCTCATTTTTATTACTTAAAATAGAAACCAACGCACATGTTTTGAATGGTAAACCAAACCTTAGATATAAAAAAACGTAATTTCATTGGCTTGCTATCCATGGAGGTTTCCTTTTGGCACCAATGAAACTGCCTCATTAATTATTTATGACTACGAGATTTTCCTAGCCAATTGTCCCACGGTACATAATGCAGCATAGCGGAGTAATGTAACGGGGGATAACAGACGATGGATATAATCAAAAAATATCTAACCTAAATATTTTACTGACTGGAGTATACCATAATAAGAAACTACAGTAGATCTCTATTATATCTCAAACAAGTCAAAAGCTAACAACACGCATTCAAGTATATCATGCTGTAGATTTATTCTCATATTCTGTTTTATACATTTTCACCACTATTATGTTATAAACAACAACTTCAGGGTAATGTAATCTTATTTAAGACTTTTAGATTAACATCAAGACTAGTGCTGAAACGAAAAACGTTTTTAATGAATGAAAGTGAAAGTCCCAAACACATGGCTTTTGTGGGTAATCAGCCTTGGTTGATTAAATATGTTCACCACCAGTAATGAAATATTAACACTATTAACGCCCCTAGCTCATTAACAGAAATCTTATTTTTCAAACCGAAGCAAAACATAATCGATGATCCCAAAAGAACAGAATTTATAAGAAAATGTCACATTAATAATTAACATTTATGTATTCTCACCAATCAAAGTTTCAAAGTTTCAAAATTTATTTACTATTTGCTGTAAAGGCCACCGGCCCATTACAAATACATATACACATACAATCAGATAGATGGGTTCAATATTTTACATGATAAACTAACCGAAAGCCTGGTTTGTTCGGTTCAAGTTTGACGATGGGATCCAGACGTCTACAACATTGCGAGGCCCAACTCGGTACACCATACCACCCCAGGAGTCCCCAGGCCGGTAATGTGCCATCGATGATCCTGAAATTGCACTTATTCCTGAGGACAGACATAGCTTTGAGAATGGTAGTGTTACTGTTGTTTTGGTGTCGAATTGTCGTTGTAAGTCAAACTTTGAAGGGCAAGTTTAGGTTTAGGTAATTTGTTAAAAAGGTGAAATATTTTCACACACATATTATGCTACAATTAATTATATTTTATAACACTGATATACATTCTACCTTGAGCATCGCATATGTAGCCTGTCAACGGTCCTTCAGTTATGTTGACGCGGACTTGAACGAGTTTGCCAAACAGATCGACTGTCGTATTTATAGATATTTTGGTCTTTGAATCTGAAAATGATATGTATAGACCAAATTCTGTTATCCAAAAAATAACAATGAAACAGCCGCGCTTTACCTAGGCGACAAAGCCTAATGAACCTAGGAAGTTTAAGGTTAATCTACATATCTACATTGTTTACAACATTCTTTCTGTTAACATCTCTTCAATTTATAGTATGTACCAAGGCAGACTCAAGGTATGACCCGACTGACAGAGAAAGAAAGATCGACGCCCCGACCGACGGACATTATGCTGTAATACAAAATGCCCTTTCTTCTTCGAAGCGTGACATACAATATATTTCATTGGATATACTTTGGACTCTAATTGGAACCTTTATAACCCTGAGTTAATTTATATGTTAACGGGTAACAGTGAAAGTCCTACTCTTTAGTTATAGAATTAACACACAGACCGACATCTCATTTTGAAAGACTAAATTAGTCGATACTTGGATGTTCGATTATTTAGCGTTTAGTGGTATTAATTGTCTGTAATGTAGCATACCGTCAAGAACCGACATAGGCAGCCATGCCGAGACGTATTTGGGGACGGGGAAGTCGCCCTGACGCCACACTTTCACACGGACGTCTATTGAGTCAGATACCCATTCATCTCCCCATTGGCTTCCTTGTGTGCAAAATTATGTTCATTAAAGTCGGTCATGAAACGCCAGTCGGTGGGAGTTAATACTCGTTGAAGCTGATATAACACTGGATAACATAAACTTCTTTCTTAATATGGATACATTTAAGAGATTAGCAATCTTCTTATTAGTGTTTTGACCTGCTTCAAATGTTTACTTTAAAAAAAAAATCTTTATAGAGATAGTAAATGTTACGGAAGTTTAACAAGCTTAGGCAAAAACAGTTGTTTGTTTCTACTTACGTCTCAAATGTTTTTAGATACGGTAGGCAGGCAGCATGTTTTTGTCATTAACTTTTTTAACGTACATCCATAAGTCAATTATAATTGTGAGAACACTGCATCAAAAGTAAATACTAGCAAATCATAATAATGTGGAATGTGACAGCACATAAATGTAAACTTACAATACAATAAGTAGGTTAGAGAGTGAAACATATCTTTCTCGTATTGCAAAGCGTATTTTTGCTCTTAAATCGTCGACGAATACCAAAAATCTTTAAGGGTCGACATGAACAATAGGGTCGGTTGGGTTATTGGAAACAAACAACTTATTACGCCTATCTGGTGACGACAGGGAATAATGTTTTTAAGTAAGTTATCTGACGTTTCCGACTTAAATAATATTTAACAGTTTAAAAGTAATTAACTTCTTAAATAAGACATGTTAAGTTGTAACAAAAGCAAACCATTTTAAGCAGGTCATCATAAGTTATGATGTACATGTTTTGTGCGAACTTGTGTCTGTATAAACCAAACACATTACTTATTACCTATATAAAAGCTTGTCATTCCGGAGGCGCTGTTGTCCGGAACCTTCACCACTACGGAGTTGTTGTCGTACAGGTACGTCACTCCCCCTGTTGTCCAGGTACCGTCAAACGTCGTCTGAGCGGAGCCTATGCCCGTGAAGACAAAGGAGTCTTCACCTTTTGGCTGGGTCTTAAATAGAAGGACATTTAAAGACATGCATTTTTTTGTTGCCGTATGGTCAAACGTGGTCTGAGCGAAGCCAATGCCAGCGAAGATAAAGAAATGTTTACATTTGGGCCGCCAAGTTCATACGCAACAGTTACATTTTTCGTCTCTGCACAGTACATGTATTTTGCCTGTCCATGCCTGTAGTAAGTTTTATGTTGTGAGAACCATTGTTTGCCTTCCATGTGAAATTTATTTTTCGTGTGAGTTACTTTAACAATAAATTTATTCGGATTTACAGCACTGCAAAAAATAATCAAAATTACAAAACAAAAATTAAACAATCTATATTAGTCTTGATATTTAAGGTGGCTGTCCTGTACAGAAGACAACGTGATTTAAATTAAATAACGTGTAAAAGTTCTGACATACGACTACAGTTGTTTTAAAAGGTTTAAACACTGTTTTACTTTTCGGTTTGTTTAGACATCAGTGACAGTGAAGCAGGGCAATATCGTGTATAAGTTATCTTTCAATTGGTAACTATTTTCTTTTTTTTTGCTATTGCAAAACAAATATTCAGGTGACTAATACACAAACAATCTTTAAAAATGGAATATTTCAAATTTAAATGGCGTTTAATATTGTGTCAAGTAAACATAAAAGTTAACATGTCTGTGGGCTTTCGAGAATGTTTCAGCCATTACCGAGATGTTAAAATGTCGTAGTTGCGCATTTCGGCGATAAAAGCTAAGACCGGATTAAAATGACATTTGGCAATTAAACATTTTGACGTTGTTGTGAAAATGTGTGTTCCATCGAACTGTATAATGTACTACATCTAAAGAATATTGAAAAGCGCAATTTGTCAACATTGTTTCTTAATATGGGGACTGACCTTCTGATTATTTTAAAACAAAGTGCTGCTGTGCGATCACATCAACAGTTGGCACAACAAGAAACACACGTGTACGGACGCATCAAACACATAACATATATTTGGAGTTTGAAATATTTGAATGATTAATTACCCAATCAATTATATGGCTTGTTGGATTGATGTCATGTATTTTTTTCAAACATGTCTTGTTTTGTTTGTTTATTGTTGCGCTGGCTGGTTTTGTCTTTGGGTGTGTTATTTTGTTAAAGTTCCCTGACACTTGAATGTATCGTTATTCGTGTCTTCTGATAAAAAATTGATGAAAGGGAAATCTACGAGAGGTAAAACATGAAAATACTTTGATGATATGTCTTTGTGTGGAAAAATGCAACGTCACCTACCGGGTACTTACATATTTTCGGACAGGAAAGTGTTTATGTGATTACACCGGAACACATATTTTCTAACATTCACAATCCTTTCACCAATAATGGAATCAGGGTGTACTTTCACATACCCAGATACGCATTTCTCATGTTCCTATACACAACATCTAGACATATTTTTTAAAAATATTAGCCCCTTGCCGGAAGATAGAAGTCATCAGTGGCATTTTACACGTGACATTGACATTTGACAATGCATTTTATAAATCATGCTCTCCTCGCAAAGAACGCTTAATAGATATTGACCTAGCATATTTAAAATACTTTATTTTCATATTGTGAGGTCTCTATCTCTCTCATAAAGTTGGGCTGTCAGGATGTCGATGCGGTCGTTTTTGCCTTGGGTAACTTAACAATTTGGTTTTATAAATTTACAGTCCCGGGAATCTAGACATTCTATCTCAGTTGACGGTGTTGTTTTGGTCGTCTAGAACCTAGGACTGTGAGTTTCTTAAATGACACCTAGCTGACCAGCTATATATATCTGATCCAGATAATGCAACTAAATTACTTAACTCAAAACAGATGTAAAATAACGACTGACGCGAATTCAACTGTCAGACAATGTTTATGTCAACCAAGAGCCTAATCAATATATTTACAATGACATAAACTTATACTACAATTTAATATTAATAGTGTGCGTCAGCCGGACCAGTTGCTTTAATGAATGCCAAACGTTTATCCTTCAAATATCTATATGCCAAAATCAAATTCGCTCAAATCGATTCCCAATGTTTGCAATTTAGGTAGAGGTGCTCTTAGCAACTAGTACAGAGGCTGGTGCACTGCATCTTTTATACTGATTGGAAGTGCAGCATTCTGGGAACCAATCAGAAAAGTGCAGCATTAAAACTAAACATATTTAATACGAACAGATATTAAAGATAATTACATAAAAGTTGCTGCCTTTCCCTTTCGTCAGTTTAATTTAATCCTAGTATGTATTATAATCACTTTAAAACACAATAAAACATATAGCCTTTAAATAGTTAATAATATTAGAGAGTGCAGCATTCCGCGCAAAGTGACGCGAAATAGTCCATTGATGTACCGGTACATGTACTTAAGAATACTTTACTGTTAATAAGTTACATGATACAATGTTATTTATACAAATAATTTACACAAAACACCTAATAAATATAATGCCAGAAAGTAATTAATCAAAAGATTTACAAAGATGTGTAACTATTGCCTACGCCAGAATAAAAGTACTAAGTGTTCAAATCCTGACTTTAATTTAACATGTATTGATAAAAAACTGGCTACCTAATCTCAGTTATTCATAATTTTTTATACAAGTTAAACTAAACAGAACAACATAACGACAGTCGTTATATTTATACTTTTGTTATATTCAAAGAAAACGTAAACATTGTTATAGGCTCTGCTATGCCGTTAAAATATGCTTGGTATCAGTAAATTAGTACTATCTTGTAAATGGACGGTTTTAAATCTTCTACGGTGTTATAATTGTTAAAAAAGAAACTTCACTTTTTTTCACTTAATAAAATGTAATTATTATACTCAGATTATACAAAAATTACAGTTTGGTTAACACTTTTATTAATATGTAAATACTTTTTTAAATTTCATTTGATTATTATGTAATCGAATAATATACCAGCGTATTAAAGCACACTCGAATTAATAAGGTATTAAGCGTAAAAAGGTATATTTCTACGTTAATCTAAATTTAACTCTCGCACCCGACTCAAACGCTCCTTTTTCCCTTTGCATTTTCATATTGAAAATCTTATATTTTTCAAATATGCATTAAACATCATTATAAACATTATGGAAAATGTTAAATAGTACTTCTTTATTTGAAAAAAATATACTTATAACTAAAATACAGACATTAGTGTCTCTTTTATAAAACTAAATTATAACTAAGGCTATAGACACAGATCATCTACGAACGCCGTACGGTGCCTATTTTATTAAAAACATCAAACGCTGTTACGGCGGTACGGTGCCCCATTGGCGGTAGGGACAATTGTACGATAGAAAGTCCATTTGTACGCATCGTACAATGCCCGTAAAAGTTAAGGTACTACTTAAAAATTACCGGCGCCCGTACTATGGTTTGTAGACTAATTGAGGACAATCGGTCTGACACTGTACGGCGTACGGTCGTCGTTCCCTTACATATGACGAACACTGGGTGATTTAAGTCAAAAATAAAGAGGCAATTTAAATCAATTTCAGCGGCGACCGTCCCGGCTATTCTAAACTTTAGCTAAAGAATCGGCCGATGCCCGTCCGGCTAACAGACGATGCCCCTCCGAGTACCGTACGATACATTACTCCGTACGGCAGCCAACTTGGATCCGACATAGCCTTACTAATTTATTTATTAAAACAAACTTCCATCCACATAATTAAGGCCTATAATAAATATTTACATAGAATTATGTTTATTTGCTATCTTATGACATCTATGGTTCCAACCGTTAACAAGCGATACTTAGCTGTCGATATGTACGAAGTCCATTATTTAATATTTACATAAATATATGTGACTTTGATTTGTATTTGCTGTCCTCATACATATCTAAATTAAAGTACTATTATACCAAAATCACTTCCATAACTTCACTTGAGTAACACCACACATAATATGTAAATACATTATATATGTTATATGAAACGAATTGTGTTTACTTTCTATGGAATCTTTTTTTTAATTATGCATAGTTACACCGCACAATCCATATTCTATTTATTATGACATGTACGTATTATTAGATTTAATAGTGTAACATTTTTCTTTCGTGATATAACCGACTGTGGCAAATCGCTTGATATTCATTGTCTATTTGTTGATCTGAAAAGCTTTTTACTTGGCAAACAAATTATTGTGAGAAAAAGCTATAATAAATTAAAGCAGCTGTCCTCCAGAATATACAAAAAAATCACTAGTTACAAATATTTCAAAATATATCTTCAAATATATATAATAGCTGTGAGGAATAAAAAACCTACATATTTTCATTGTTTTTGCTTTGAAAACAGACAGTTCGCTTTTCTGCCGTCGGGATATTCCTACTATACATAACGGCTACTACGTTATGAACTCAGTAGATTATGCAAAGAAAATCTATGTTTTACCAACGATTTTGTCAACTAAATTAAGGGGTCAGAATAATAGATTTCTCCACTGACATAACTTGACCAGTATTTACCGTTTGTTTTCTTTTTTATGAGCAACTGGAGTACAGCCGCTTTACAGTTAATCTTGTTTCAACTTAAAACCTAATGTTCCTTAATAATTAGATTAAATAGTTCAAAAAGTGTTTGTCTAAGAGAAAAATTTCTCTTTATCTTTTGCCTAAGATTTTAATGGTAGTGATACAAAAACCAAGTTTAAAGTAAGATACTTACAAATCAGAACAAGCCGTGATAGCCACATATCGCCCCAATATGAGGGCGCGAACGCCTGTAAAATCCACTACTTAAAGTAAGACTCCACAGCGCAATGTGACGAAGCAATGAATGTTATTAGTCTGAATGCTGCAGACATGAATTGTTTGTAAATACAAAGAAGTCCATGGTTCGACTGCAAAATAAAGCCCTTTCAAATAACATGTGAATGGAACTGAAATTGAAACAAACACTAATTAAATCATTTTAAATTCGTAGGTCAACAAGATCATTCTCTAGAGGTTCTTCAACGCAATTTACAAACATGGTCTGTTTATGTTTTTCCCAATATAGAACATAAGCTAACATAGCCGGATATTAAATCAACTACAGTTGTAAAATGAGTTTTGTGAACGTTTTGTTTCAGACAATTTTACCAAATAATTAAATACCCATTGAAATAAAAGCGTGTTTTCGAGTGTTTTCGAGTGTTTGTCCTGGCAGAGGATAGCAAACCACAGCGCGTCATCCTGTCTTTCATACACGGAATAATTAATTAGATATAATAATAGTTTGTTTATGCAATCGAATCATAAACACTCGGTAAAAGAAATAATTGGTCACGCAGATCAATTTTCGAGCAAATGTATCTATTTGAAATTTGTTAACTTCCATACAGCTAAAACCAATGACGCAATAAATAGCAGACATCCTCTAATGAGTTAAACAAAGCTGCAAGAAATGGATTATAACTTATTCTTGATAATTTTGAGATACAAAGCAGTCGGGCAAATATATTTAACGAAATTATTCAAATAAGGTAAAAAGTTCAGCATATACCTAATACAAAACAGTGTATAAGTTCAAACGCCACCTACAAAAGATACTTGACAAAATATACACATATGCTAAACTTTAGACGTTGCGAAGCAAACATAAGAAATAGGGCAATAAAATGTAAATAAAATAAAAGAAAATGAACCGTTTATTGCACTGACGTTTACATTAAACAATCTGCTCCTTAAAACACACGGCACTAAAGATCTAGGTAATCTGTAACGAGCACAAAGAACCATCTTCATCGTTTCCAATACAAATACAGTAGATTATATAATTATTTTAAGAATGTTCGAACCTAAATGCAATGCACCGTTCCGCAAAATTTCAAACTCCGCCCAATGCGGTTAATTTGCTTTGATCTTGTAAAGGCTTGTGAAGGGGTCTTTCTTTTGTGTTTTCTAGGTCAGATTGCCACCAGGTCCTGACAATATAATCTTAATCTATTGGATTAAGTTTGACCATGTACTGTTATAAATGAATCATGCTTGACTGTTGCGGAACGGTCCATTCCATTTTGGTTACCAGTAGTGTTGTTAACTTCGTTTGCTCTGAACCCTCTTAACCATTAATAAGTTGATGTTAATGTATTAATTTAAAATTAAAGTTGTATTACATGCAAATAATAACACGACATACATGTGGAGGACACCTATCATACACAAGACAAATCGTCGTGTCTATTGTAAATGAGAACATGGTTCAAAGAAACCTTATTCTATTGAATTGATATTGTGTAAATATATCGCTTTCATTCCTTACAAGTAATGTATAAATGTTCTGTTTTTATTTCTGCTGAAGAATCTTCAACTGTTTAGTCCAAGCATACATATGGCCCATCTACGCACCGTCTGTGAACCTTCCGTACACAAGACGCACCTGTCCGGTGCCAAATTACTGATTCCTTGACTAAATCAACTGCTCAATTTGGACTGCTTGCTTTTCCATGCACGCGTGGCAAATAATCTGACCCCATCTTCTGCGGACTGGTGGATTGAGTGGCTTTTATTATTTCCCAGCTAGGGAAAAACAAACGTAATATATGGATTATGGAGACTCATTATGTATATAATTGATACATGTGTTAAACAGTATAGCAAATTGTGTCTAGGTACACGTGTAATGCTTATCTCGGGAAGTATTTGTCAGGGTATAATAGGTGTCGTGTAGATATATATACATGTGCATATAAAATAACTCACTTAAAGTATTAAAGTGCAGGCACACATTCATACAATTGACTAGTATTAAAAGAGTAAATGGGTATGTTAACTCAACATATCGCTATTCATAAGACAAACCATTTCGGTGGTGTTATTCATTACATTCATCTCGAATGTCAGGTCTGACGTCTCTTTTACTCAAGATTTGTGATTGTTCAGAAGCTATGTGTTGTCTGCTTATGTTGATAATTACTATTCATTTATTAATTTCACAAATTGTCTGAAAAAGGAAAAAATGCACAATAAATAATTTTCTTAGAATTAGCATAACATTCAAAACATATAACAATTGGTAAAAATAAAGATATTGGTTGAACACAAACAAGACTTGATTTGGCATGTGTTCATGTATTGATCACACTTTTATTAGTTTCAATAAGCATTTAGTTATAAACATGAAAAATTGTATACCTAGCTTCAACTTCCAAAATTTGCAATCGCCCAAAGGTATGGATAGTACATTCACAGTACAATGTATTAATTATTACGGAACAAACAGTTCGATAAAAAGAATATAGAAATCAGATAATATGGAACATAATTTCCTTTATGATAGTGGGATTCCAGATGTTTTCTTTCTTCGCAACAAGAGCTGCGCATCATGTATTTATTTTACAATTGAAGTAGCATGCTTGCAGGTTAAAATGCAAATTAATGAAACAAGCCGTAACGCAGGCTACGAAACATGCATTTTGTTGACAAACAGCAACAATCACAACTTCT
>Ga0224511_10002105_pt1 | contig 13015 bp, 3 predicted proteins | sample SF_May12_sed_USG_2_FD_169988 | JGI IMG/M metagenome (GOLD analysis project Ga0224511, IMG submission 169988) | Sediment microbial communities from San Francisco Bay, California, United States - SF_May12_sed_USGS_8_1 | ecosystem: Environmental > Aquatic > Marine > Sediment | place: USA...
TTTGGTTTCTGATGTCGACCATACTCTTATCATTTACTTGGTTTCGAATATCGATCATATCCTTATGTTCGGGGCGAGTAAACCGTATGTCAGTTCTGTTACGCGTCTGCTCATTTCGAATATCAACCATACTACCAGATCCTTGTTCAGATCTTATATCAACCAGTGTTTTACTTTGTTGATCATTTCTAATATCGACCATACTTCCTTGTCCGTTTTGATTTCTGATGTCAACCATACTTCCTTGTCCGTTTTGATTTCTAATATCAACCATATTTCCTTGTCCGTTTTGATTTCTAATATCAACCATATTTCCTTGTCCGTTCTGATTTCTGATGTCGACCATATTTCCCTGCCCGTTTTGGTTTCTGATATCGACCATATTATTATCATTTAATTGGCCACGAATGTCAACCATATTGCCTTGACCATTTTGGTTTCTGATGTCAACCATATTCTGATCAGTTGCTTGACCACGAATATCGACCATATTTCCTTGGCCATTTTGGTTTCTGATGTCGACCATACTCTTATCATTTACTTGGTTTCGAATATCGATCATATCCCTATGTTCCGGGCGAGTAAACCGTATGTCAGTTCTGTTACGCGTCTGTTCATTTCGAATGTCAACCATATTACCAGATCCTTGTTCAGATCTTATATCAACCAGTGTTTTACTTTGTTGATCTTTCCTTATATCGACCATACTTCCTTGTCCGTTTTGATTTCTGATATCGACCATATTTCCTTGCCCGTTCTGATTTCTGATGTCTATCATACTTTTATCATTTACCTGACCACGAATGTCGACCATATTCGTATGTCCCGGTCGATTAAAGCGTATATCTGTTCTGTCTCCCGTTTGCTGATTTCGAATGTCAACCATATTACTAGAACCTTGTTCTGATCTTATATCAACCATTGAACCACCCTGCTGATTGTTTCTGATATCGACCATATTGCCCTCTGCATTTCCTTGGTTTCTAATATCTACCATATTGCCTTGGTTTAGTCCCTGGTTTCTTATATCAACAAAGCTACCCTGTCCTTGGTTTCTGATGTCGACCATGTTATCCTGCGCCTGTCCCTGGCTTCTAATATCTACCATATTGCCTTGTTCTTGCACCTGATTCCTAATATCAACAAAGCTTCCCTGTCCTTGGTTTCTGATGTCGACCATGTTACCCTGTGATTGGCCCTGGTTTCTTATATCAACCATATTGCTGTGACCTGGTCGATCGAATCGTATATCCGTTCTGTCTGGTTTGAACTGGTTTCTTATATCCACCATGTTGTCACTTGTTTGCTCGGATCTGATATCAACCATTGACCCACTGGATTGCGCGTTTCTAATATCCACCCTATTTCCTTGATTTTGACCTTGGTTTCTTATATCAACAAAACTGCCTTGTCCATTTATTTGATTTCGGACATCAACAAAGCTTCCCCCATTTTGCTGGTTTCTAATGTCGACCATATTTCCCTGGCCTTGACCCTGGTTGCGAATATCAACGAAGCTTCCCTGTTCTTGGTTTCGTATGTCGACCATATTTCCCTGGCCTTGACCTCGGTTGCGAATATCAACGAAGCTTCCCTGTTCTTGGTTTCTAATGTCGACCATATTTCCTTGGCCTTGACCCTGGTTGCGAATATCAACGAAGCTTCCCTGCTCTTGGTTTCGTATGTCGACCATATTTCCCTGGCCTTGACCCTGGTTGCGAATATCAACGAAGCTTCCCTGTTCTTGGTTTCGTATGTCGACCATATTTCCCTGACCCTGGCCTTGGTTGCGAATATCAACGAAACTTCCCTGTTCTTGGTTTCGTATGTCGACCATACCTCCTTGAGATTGTCCTTGATTCCTTATGTCAATCATATTCGGATGTTCCGGACGATCAAATCTTATATCTGTACGGTCAGGAACATTTTGGTTTCGAATATCAACCATGTTTCCACTACCTTGTTCCGATCTTATATCAACGAACGAACCTTGCTGACTATTTCTGATGTCTACCATGTTTCCTTGGGCATTTCCTTGGTTTCGAATATCAACCATGCCTTGCTGCCCTTGTCCTTGGTTTCTAATATCAACAAAGCTCCCACCTAGTCCATTATTCCTGATATCAACAAAATTGGTTCCTTGACCTTGATTTCTGATATCAACGAAATTACCTTGACCATTTCCCTGGTTTCTTATATCGACCATACCCTGTTGTCCTTGATCAAGCAACCGAATATCTACAAAATTTGGCTGCCCATTTTGATTTCTAACATCAACAAAAGACATATTTTGTTCATTTTGCCTGATGTCTATAAAGTTTGATTCGCCACCGGCTTGGTTTCTAATATCAACGAAGTTTCCATGGTCCGGTCTGGTAAATCGAATATCAGTCTTAGCTGGAGACGTCTGACCTCTGATATCAACGAAATTTCTGTTCGTTTGAGCTTGATTTCTAATGTCCACCATATTCTGATTTCCATTGTTTCTGTTTCTAATGTCTACAAAGTTGCCAGTTGGGTTGTTTTGATTTCTTATATCGACCATGTTCTGACCTCCTTGCCTGTCTTGTCGAATATCAACGAACGCGCCACTTTGCTGTTCGTTTCTAATATCGACTCGGTTGCTATTGTCTGGTGCCAGGAATCGTATATCAACATTCTTCCCTGCCGGCTGGCCTGTTCGAATATCAATCATGTTCACCTGGCTGCTTCCTTGTCTTCTAATATCTACGAAATTACCACCCTGCTGCTCGTTTCGGATGTCTGTCATTCGCTGTGGTCTTAGAATCTGGTTTCTAAGGTCAATCATGCTTGTCTGTCCTCCAAGCTGGTTCCTTATATCAACCATATTTCCATTGGTTTGTGCATTGCGTATATCAACGAAGTTAGCATTGGTTCCACGGTTTCGAATATCAACCATATTTGGGTTTTGTTCATTCAGCTGACGGATGTCGACCATGTTCGGATTGTTCTGGTTTCTATTCCTTATATCAACCATGTTGCCTCTATTTTGAGATGTGAATCTGATGTCTACATTGTTGTTGCCTAAGATCTGATTCCTAATATCGACCATGCTCGGTCTATTTTGGCCAGTGTTTCTAATATCAACAAAGGAATTGCCCTGCTTTTCATTTCTTATATCTGTCATTGTTGGTTGTTCGTTTTGAGAATTTCGAATATCAACCATATTGCCCCTGTTGTTAAACGCACTTCTTATATCCTCCATATTTTGAGTACCCGAGGCTCCATTTCTGATGTCGACCATTCCGGGAAAGCCTTCATTGTTTCTTATATCAACGAAAGATCCTGATTGACCTTGATTTCTTATATCGGTAACTGAGCCAATAGTCTGACTGCCTCTAACATCTACCATATTTCCGCTCCCCTGGTTATTACGTATGTCAGTAAGTGCTTGATCTAGCCGTCCATTTCTGATGTCAACCATATTGTTTCTACCCGGTCTTCGGAAACGAACGTCAACTTGATCGATTTGTCCATTGCGTATATCAGTCATCCGTTTCTGATCATTCGTTCCACGGATGTCAATCATGTTTTGATTACCGGCCTGAGCATTGCGAATATCAAATGTATTCAATGCAGTTGCTGCTTGACCTCTGATGTCGACACGGTTCACACCTGCGTTGTCAAGCGTTCTAATGTCAACCACATCCACACCTCCCGTGTTCTCGTTTCTGATATCAGCGGTTTGAATGGTGTTTGCGCCTTGTCCTCGGACATCCACCATGTTCCCTCTCTGATTGTCTAGCAATCGAATGTCCACAACACTCACACCTTCCCCTTGGTTTCTTACGTCGACCATATTTTCACCGCCTGTCTGGTATCTTATGTCTGTAAGCGGATTTGAAAGATCGTTTCTTATATCTCGGAAGTTGCCCATAGTTTCGCCTACTCGTACGTCAACAAAATTAGCATTTGAGCCGCCTTGAGATCGGACATCGACCGTATTGGCGCTAGATTGATCGCGGCGAATATCTACCGTGCTGCCTCTATTTCTGTCTTGAAATCTTAGGTCCGTTCTAGGTGGTGAAGTATCTCCTCTAATGTCAACTGTATTTCCCCTATCCATGCGTTGAAATCTAATGTCTTCTTGGCTGTTCGATGCAACACCAGTGATGCCATCACCAAGTGGATTTGGTAGCCCTATACCCCCGGGGGCGTTCCAGATAACAGATGAATCGGCCCCTGAACTCTTAGAAGTTTCCAAAATAGTTTGAACCGTATTACTGCCAGCCGCGGACGAACCAGTGCGGATAGTGGCAAGGTTTAGGAAGTTCTGGTCAAATGGTGACAGGGTGGTGGTGTCGGGTCCAAGAGTTGTAAGTGTTTCGCACCGACTCCTACAGAGCAACGCTGACGGGAAGACGTTACGGTCGCCTACGGAGTAGCAGCCGTAGATCTGAACGCACGAGCTCGTCTTGGAGCTGTAGCTGTAGAAGCGACGACGTTCGCTCTCCGTGCAGATACCGGGAGACGGGTTAATGTAACATTCTGAAAAACGTTCCTCTTATTTACTAGTTTATAAAGCATGTTTACGCTGAATGAAAACAAATGATTATTCTTTGTGTAGCCTTAATCTGAGTATCACTCTTAAAAGGCAACTCATACCGAATTGCTATCATTAAGCTTAACTTTGTTTAGATTTGTATTACAAATTGATTTGGTCAAGGTTATGAATGCGTGTTTTCACCATATTTATAACGTAAAACTCACGCGCATCAACGCCGGGTATGATGTCACTCATAAAGCACTCGCGCTGACACGCTTGTCGGGAGAGGAAGACGTTACGGTCCCGGATACTATAGCAACCGGTGATCACTGTGCACGCGTGCGTCTTCGTGCTGAAACAACCGTGGTATTGAACGTAACAATCATGGAAAATTGCCAGATAGTAAAGCCATAAAGACGTGACATTAGGTGGTTTACAAGTAAATGATAAGTTTCGCAAAACTTCAATCTCCTCCGCTTTTTGTACTTTACTTTTGTTCGTGTGATAAGGTTTATCACAAACTCGAAGAGCGCTTTCTTTTGTATTTTCTAGGTAAGATTGACACCTGACAATCATTACCCTAATCCACTGGATTAAAAATGACCATGACATCTTCTGTTATAATAACTGATCATTATTAAAAGTTAGAGAACCGTCCATTGTTTAGTGGGTGGCTTTCAACACAGGTTGGAGAAACAGTTACAACTACGTTATTCATTCATATTTTGAGGCCATTTTTATTTACTTTTCATTATTAGGTTGGCCATGTGTGACCAATATTACCCATACATTTAAGTCTGCTAATAAGAAACCCGCTTATAAGAAACCTTTTGTTATAAGAAACTGATTGGCATTCCCCAAGAGATAGCGTTCGCTAGTTCGTTATACGTTAATAAATAACTCCGGTTATAACGAACACAATTTCATGGCCCCGATACGTTCCTTATAAGCGGCTTTACTGTATCTATATAACTACAAGCTCGTACCTGTAGCTGTAGAAGATCCGGTTCTCGCCGTCCGTGCAGCGCCCTGGTGACGGAATGATGCGACATTCTGAAAGGAAAAGAAGATGTGTTTACACACGTATTAAGAAAACATATATGTAATTATACGCAATATTTGATTTAGTTCACTTTTGTACTTGACCAAATCAGTGGCGTTTCGGGGCAATGAACTCAATGAACTGACGCCAGTATTGTACTTAATATGTCCATTTTAGAAACGGACAAGTGAAAACTGGACGTTTATTCGGTAAAACCAGTTTTTGAGACACATAAAGACAAAACGACGAACCCTTGCATGCATTGACTGATTTACGAGGTTTGGAATGAAACCATCGATAATACTATAAACACAAAAATGCAAACATTTTTTTCCTATATCGAAACACAAAAACGATCGAGCGTTACGTGACCCAGTGAACCAGACACTTACGTAGCGCCACGCTGTTGATTGGCACTGGCGGCGGCGTGGGTGCCGTGTTGCCCGTCTTGCACGCGCTCTCACAAGCGTCCTTGGACAGGAAGACGTTTCTGTCGCGGATGCTATAGCAACCGTAGATCTCGCTGCACGTGGACGTCTTCTGGCTGTAGCTGAAGAAGGACCGCTTCTCACGCTCACGACAGCGCCCGGGTGTCGGGCTTAGGAAGCATTCTAAAAACAAAGAACGCCATATTGAACTCTATATTATCAGTAAACGGCCAGTAACTTTAATCAGGAGCGTTGAAAGTTGTAAAACAGAGAGAGCTATAACCTGGTCATGTGGCATAGTGTGGCGTGAACACTCTATCAAACTTGTGTTTAAGTTGCTAAGGATTGTTTCTCCTTTTAAGCGCAAAAACAATTAAAGAATTTTAATTTCTTTCTGATGTTTAAGAACATAACCAATTAATGCCTTGTTCAATCCAGGGCGCTACGGTATTTTTACCAGATTATGTATAAACTACAACTAAATAAGGTCAACATCAGAAGATAAACGCACGTGCGTCCATGAAGTCAGGGGCGGTGGTGACGCCACTGTAGACGAAGCACGAGCGGGTACAGTCGTCACGTGACAGGAAGATGTTGCGGTCGTACACACTGTAGCAGCCCCGGATGCGCACGCAAGTGTCCGACTTTGAGCTGAGAGTACGGGATTAGAACGTTTGAATTATATAAGCTGGCATAAAGGTACAAAGGCATGTTAATTGAATAAAGCATTATCACATAAAATAGGATATCGTTGTTTAACAGTCTTCAACAATAAAATGGAAAAAGGTATAATGTGGAATAAAAATAATCGAATTAAAATATATTTCTTGGAGAAGAAGATGTCGTTATTACAGGAAAACATACATTATGTTTCATTTGCTTCAAGCAAACTTGAGGTACTTTTCATATTTTCGAAAATATGTTGTTTTTCTTGTATATCAAAATAGCGTTTAAAAATAGTGTTTATTAATTTAAAATGCAGAAACCGCGATTACAGAAACGACCCATACTCTTAAAGTCCTGAGTTACCTGTATGTATAGTAGTCGGCCCTCTGACTCTCCTGGCACACATCCGGTGAGGGGTTCACACGGCACTCTGTCAACACATACAAATGTTGGTTTAAACGCTGTATGGGGGCTATTGCTTTTGTTAAGCGACGCACTCGGACGCTTTGCCCATTCGGCGTCCGGGCATACAGATACAGTTAGTTTCTATTAGTGGCCGATAGTGCAAGATACTGGAGCGCCCACCACACATGACAAACCAGGTTCTTTAACGTACCCAGTGTAAAGCACTGATACACGGGAGCCTTCTTCCTGGTAAGAACCAGTACATATCTCCTTTTTTTAGTAGTTTTAGTTGGAGTGAGAACTAGCAATCCCTGGGTCGGCAGTTGAGTGTTTTACCACTGAGCCAAATCCCCTCGCAACTGTATTCCTCACAGGTTCTATTATATTACGACGGTCAGTAAACCTAACCAGCGTTCCTGGGATCGCTAGAGCTAGTCTTTTTACACTACTAAGACAACTTCCTCACATCGGTCAGATGTGAGAGACAATGAAATTATACTTATACAAAATAAAATGCATCAATCAACAGGGAAAAAGTTATGGTTGCATAAAAACATGGAAAAAGCCGAGAATGTACATAAAAATGTATTATATAATTTACTTTGGTGAATGACTATTTAAAGGCAAAGGCAGTATATTTTTCATAGTTATCTTATAACAAAACAGTGTGACATGTGTATGAGTATTAACAAGGAAAACAGTAAAACATGTTGGTATTTTATTATGTCACATGCATACCAGGTGATATGGTGTAGTCTCCACTGATGACCGGAACATCTGTCCCGACGCTCTGGTCGATATTCGGCAGCGTGACCGGCCCGAGAGTACTTCCGGTACACGCTTGGCGGCACCCGACGGCCGTCAGAAACACGTTGCGGTCTCTGATGCCGTAACAACCGTAAATTTCCACGCACGTCGACGTCTTTGTGCTGTACGTGAAGAAAGTACGCTTTTCTTCGTCACGACAACGTCCTTGTGACGGATGAATGTAGCACTCTGTGAGATAAAACAAGATGGTAAATAAAAACAACAATATGAGAGTAAAACTACAAAAAACATATAAATTATAAATAACGTTGCTTTTATCAAACTTTTGCTTATTATTACTCTTAATAATGCAAAAGTAAAATTCTGTCATAACTACTGTATGTTTGATTTGTCCCGTATCGTTGTATTTAAAAGTTTGCGTAACGAAACGTAAACTTGAAGTTGACTAAGAGCATTTTGAACTATTTTCTCTAAACATATGAGTATGTCACATACGGGCTTCCATAGATGGTTCGCTTGATCCCGCATCGCTGAGGAAGCAGCCTCGTCTACAGTCGGCTTTAGTAACGAACACGTTCCGATCTCGGAGGCTGTAGCAACCGTAGATTTCCGCGCAATCTCCGGTTTTACCCGAATACGAAAAGAAACTTCGTTTCTCCGAATCCCGACATGCACCAGCGGAAGGATTGATTCGACATTCTGGAAAAGTTAATTGGTATTTTGTAACTTCACATACTTTTAAAATAGGTCATAAATTATTAAAACAAAGTCATTAACATTTAAAGATCATAACATTTATAAGAACACTGTCAAGACGTTGTTCGAAATTCATTAATAAGGCAACAAGTTTTCATTCAACTTTTAACATTAACATATTATGACATTTTTAATTTATGCTTTTTGTCTGAACGTTACGGAATGTTAAAAGGGGGAACTATTTATTGCAACCTAATTATCACCGATAAGTGTGGTTTAACATGACCAGCAGTCTAATCACGATCGGGCTTATCCAATGAAAACGCGTTTTTTCAGGTTACGGAAATACCCGAGTAGTTGCGATTGGACTCACGTACCTAGCGAGATTTTAATGTTCCTATCAGGAAGTGTCGGGTCGACAGCGGTAGCATTTCCCTCGCAATGTCGTCTGCAACTTTCTCGAGTCAGGAAAACGTTGCGGTCCCGTACACTTGAAAATAAAAATACAATTTTGATAAAACCCACAAGTTATCAATATTTATAAGGAAATAATATAAATAATTATATAAATATAAAGATTTATAAGGAAATGATACATAGAATTATATAAATTCAAATACTAATCATATGCAGATGACGTTGGCGGCGCTCTTAAAATAGTTCTGATCTATTGGCTAGACAAGATCAAGCTCGAATCTTTTTTAAAAAGAGGCAAATACATAAACACGCTCAACAGTTTTTTGCTTCGCGTTGCATTCATTATAAAATTATACTATTTTCAGCACGTTTTAATATTCTTAATACATAATTCTAAATGCACGTGGAAAGGTGCATGTAAGTCTGTAACCTGTAACAGCCGATAATCTCCGTGCACGAGTCCACCTTGGCGCTGAAGCTCCACAGTATGCGGTCCGGGTTGATGTCACACCGCCCGGGAGACGGGTTCAGGAAACACTCTGTAAGGTCATGGCCACATTAGTATATCTACATTATCATTCTGTTATTAACAACGATCTCGGATGTAAGCTTCTTTTTCTATGTGGCACGTGATTAAATTGTACATATACGACATACGTACACATGTGTGTGTGGACTTCTATCCGAATACAATAAATTCCGCTTAAAATGAACTCGTCGGGACCATGAAAATATGTTCCTTATAACAGGAGTTCTTTATAAACGTAGTGAGCTAGTACCTTGGTAATGATTGGGGAATAAAAATAAATTCCTTATAACCAAAAGTTCCTTATAAGCGGGTTCTTTATAAGCGGACATTACTGTATATATGTCTACGTGCATATGCAATGTATGGTTAGTTCTGTTTATCACCAAGTTGTCATTTACACTAAATGTTCCGCTAATTACTTGCTGCTGCTTCCAATGCTGTTGGTACTTCTTCTGCTGCTGTATATGCTGCTTTTAATGGACATGATGATGATGATGATGTTGTTGTTTTTGTTGTTGTTGTTGTTGTTTGTTGTTTGTTGTTTGTTGTTGTTGTTGTTGTTGTTGTTTATTTAATAGATAAGTCTACTATTTGTTATCTTTCTATTTATGATAGGGTATGGAAAACAGTGTTGTGCGTGCTAATGCACGTATGTAGCCGTGTCAATAAAAGTAATATATAATACAGGTTTTATTAATTCAAAGTATGCGACTCATGGACGTACGATTGTGTGAAAGCCCATTATACCGTAATTACCGGAACGTAAACGTCAATACAATGCAACGTTACGAAAACGGCAAACCTTGCATACTGTGTCGACTCATACAGAATAAATGTCAGTAAATCAATAGTTTTATGACACGACTAATGATATTTTCTGTTTATTGTCTACTTTGACAAACGATCATTGAATATAAGAAGTGTGAGTTTCGTTACAAAATTAAGTTATTATTAGGTGTGTCCAGAAGTTATATGGTTATTAATGGTAACATTAGAGGATAATGAAGACTGCCAAGTTAAATAAAGAGATAATTGATAATTTATATTCATTTTCTTTATTCCTTCTTTCTTCTTATTTGTCATCAATGCGAATAGTGCCGTAGAATATGCGTATGCATATTTACATAGACACGAATATTTTTACGAAGTAACAAAAACAAACAAATTATAGGAGTGTTTAGCAATAACATGACCAAAAAATAATTGTCGGACTGTTAGACATCGAACGATGCACTTATTTGAACTAATTTCAAATGCCATTTACTTTTGTCATGAATCATCATTAAAAACCTTGGCCACATAATTATGTACACAACACTTGAATATTAACATATCAAAATGACGTCATTTACAAACTCACGTGCATCACGTGACCACTGCCCGTCAGGCGCCGTGTTGATGCAGCCGCGCACGCACTCCGCTCGTGAAAGGAACACGTTCCGGTCGCGCAGCGAGTAGCAGCCCCGGATGATCACACAGGAAGCGGACTTGGAGGAGAACGTGTAGAACTCGCGGCGGTCCCCCTGGCGACACACCCCCGGGGACGGGCTAATACGACACTCTAGAAAAGACATACGGGTTGTCGTTGCGTTAATAGACTTTCAACTTAAATCATTTTATGAGGTACTTTTGTCTCATTTTGTTAATATTCCCGTTTTAAGTATAATGCGTCTGAAATATGTGTATAATATATAGTAATTAGGACATTTTGTAGTTGCAATACAATTACTAGCCAATGGCAAAAAAAACAAAATGAATGTAATTTTACATATTCATCAAGATGAGTCCCAACACATTTTGTGTTTCGTTGTTTTATCATGACATAACGCCTTTTCTGCTTGAATTTGAGAAAGGAATTTAAAAGCCCAAAAGAAGAGAGACTATGTACAAGCTTCTGAGCTTTCTTCTCAATTCTGATACCTTTATTTCAACATGCATTTGATTGGCAGAACGTTTGATCTCTTATAATTTCACTTAAATCAATTTAGTTATTTTCCAATTATAGATCACACACATTTTAGTATCTTTTTGTACTTACTTCTATGTCAATATACTTGTGCATGTTACCATGTAATTGTATATAAATTATGTATTATTTGAAATAAATATTGTTTAAACTAAATTAAAGCCCAAAACTCTGTACGGTCTTTATAAGGTCGGTTACCCGAAATATACGTATCCGTGTTTAAGCCTAACGTACCCATGTCCACAGACGGCGGCCGGATGTTGTCGGTGGGTTGGGTAGGGAAGATAGGAGGCGGGTTTTCCGGCGCCTGTTCGCACGCCTGCTGACACGCCTCGATGGTGGGGAATACGTTCATGTCCGCCTCCGAGTAACATCCGGTGATCTGCGCGCAATCGCCGGTGTCGATGCTGTAGCTCCAGTAGAGGCGCCGCTGACCCGCCTGGCAGAACCCGGGCGCCGGGATCACGTTACACTCGGCCCCTGGTTAAATTATCATAATTATTTCATACTGTATACATGTAATTTCCATGAGCAGCACCTCTAACGAGTGGCTTCCTATCTCGGCCGGCAAAAAAATCACCCCGCCCAAAACATTGACCATGGAAAATGAATCCCCGAGGAAAAACACCTCTTTAGAGCAACCACAATCTTATGTTACCGCCAGATGTTGCTCTACAGAGGTTATACAGTACAAATGACCGGTTCCCCAACTGTCAGTCATAATCATTTGTAATACTTAATGGTCAATTTAAATCCCATGGATAAGGGTTATGATTGTCAGGTGACAATCTGACCTAGTAAGTTCACAATAAACGTACTTTCTGTTTGTGATAAACCTTATCACACGAACAAAAGAAAAGTACGAAACAGGGGGGAGATTAAAGTTTTGCGGAACTAAGAACTGGTTTAATTGCGAAGCAAGATATTCTTGGTTATATAAATCAATCTCAAGCGCTAATCCCATATGAAATACATCTCATTTTCGCAAAGTCTAGGAGGAGAGCTAAGCAAAGAAACATCTGATACCATTTTTGTGATGTCTTTGGTATTACTCGGTAACAGATTGAACCCAGGACCCCCCGCTCACAGGCAGAACGCCTACCACTGAGCCACCGCTGCGGTTAGATATAATAGCGGATGCAAATACATCTTCCCATCGTTTTAGCTTCTTTTTCCTTGTACGTCATGTCAAATTAAAAGTACAACTATCGCTTAAACGATGTTAGAATCATGTTGTTGTAGTAATTTAATGACTAATGACAACAGTTAACATGTCAAAACGTATCAACAAATTAGTATACTAGTAACGCATTAGTAATTCTTTGACGTGTGAACGATATTTTCATCCTTGATGAGTTCAAAAAGTTTATACCAATTTAAGAAAGTCTTATACGTTTTAAAAAAAACATTGGACTGATTTTGAGGAATTTTTGCATACACATAACTAGATGTTTTGGGCCGAGTTTGGCGTAATAATCATGTTGTATGGAACGTACGTTTAGAAGAGCGCATCTGTCCGTCCGTCCGTGCGAGCAGCAGAGCCAGCACCAGCAGGGCGCCCACGTGAGTCGCCCGCATTGTCTCGTCTTGA
>Ga0224511_10002106_pt1 | contig 13014 bp, 5 predicted proteins | sample SF_May12_sed_USG_2_FD_169988 | JGI IMG/M metagenome (GOLD analysis project Ga0224511, IMG submission 169988) | Sediment microbial communities from San Francisco Bay, California, United States - SF_May12_sed_USGS_8_1 | ecosystem: Environmental > Aquatic > Marine > Sediment | place: USA...
GCTACATTTGCTGCTCGATTTTGATGAAACTTGGTTAGAAGGTTTGTTTTGATAATATCTAGGCCAAGTTCGAATATGGGTCATGTCAGCTCAAAAACTAGGTCACCAGGTCAAATCTTAGAAAATTCTTTTTTAAACATTACTTCAGATTTAGACCCCCAGGTGTCGCCTGTTGTATATAAAGCAATGAAAAAAGGGAACTCTTTAAAATCTTCACTCTCAGGTGAGCATTCCAGGGCCCTCTGGGCCCTCTTGTCTTATATATTTTGTACTTGATTTAAATATTTCTCATATAAGTTGTGCTTGATTGCAGTATTCCTCAGAGGAGGAAGAGGAGGACCTGGATTCAGCTATGGCTAACATGAACAAGAAGAAGAAGGTATGTGGCATTGGCAACCATTTAAGACTTACAATTTACACTTACCTCTTGCCTCTTTTTGGGGTAGGGGTACTATTATCCCCCCATCACTTTTGTAGGAGAAGTGGGCATTGGCTTTGTATTTACATCTGTCTGTTCCAGCATCAGTAGCCTGATTGTCTGTCCCTTGGTAGCTCAAACTTGTGTCATTGGTAACTTCTCAACTATGACTGCAATAGCTATGAAACTTTCAAAGATATTTATCGGCATGTGAACTTGCACACCTAGGTATTTTAATGCTTCAAAATTCAATGTCAATGTCACACTCGGGGCTCACAATTCTAGGTTCAGGGTAAATTGGTAGGGGTATCTGTGTCTAATGGACACATTTCTAGTTTGAGGTTGATACGTAAAGAGGAATGTTTTAAATTTAATTAAAGCATTGCTAATTAAACAGCAAGAAGGATTTACTGGCTTTAATAATTATATTTTATGTTTCTTTCTGTACAAAAAAGGTTGTACCCAGATTCAAGGGGAAATTTTCTATAAAATAAAACCTAATTGCTTGTGTTTTATTCTCATTTATTTATAGATGTGTTTTTGCTCAATTAAGTTTATATATTCTACAGACATCATTTACTCAACAATTCTTTTTGTGAAACATTAATGTAACTTCATACTACCTGTTAAAACATGCAAGGAAACTGTCTGCACAATTTCATGCATGAAATAAAGTATTTTCATATTTTAAAGAGAAATAACCATGTGCAATTCAATCACATAATTGCTTTTTTTTTTTTTTACATGCATGTCTACAAGCTTCACTATCACACCACGCAACAGACAGGCGTGATATAGATAAGATATAGTTGCAACATCTGCATTTAGAATATAATGGTTTTCTTTAGCTTCACTATTCCTAGAATATGTAGAGCTATTCTGGTTGCTCCTTGGTTAAGAAGTTTTATGACATTTTCTAAAAGAAAATATTGATGATACAGCATTGAAACTTCTTACACATGTTACAACAGCCAAGAACAATTTGATAACTCTGACTTGTATCTTGACCAAGTTAAGCCACTTTTTTACTCAAAAATTTTTGGTTACAAGAAAGTTTTACAAAATGAGATATTTCATAAAATGCTTATGCTTTAACATTTAAACTTCCTAAATTTGCAAAGCCTTTAGAGTTAAGACCACTTCTTTGACTTAGATATGGCCCTTTTTGACTTTTTTTTTTAAGAAGTTATCTCAAAAAGCACTTTCGCAGGTGCATTTAAAAAAAGAAGAACTCAATAAACACATTCAAAACACATTCACAAAACAAACCATCATAGACACTCAGTATCTTGGTAAAGAAATGAAATCAGTGAAAATAACTATTAAGGATTAATATGATATATGAAGCCAACAGTAATTTATCAGTCTTAAAATATCAATTTTTTTATTAAAATGTCTAGCATTCAAATGAGGAAATGTTAAATGAACTTAAAACTTCATAATGGGTTATTAAACATTTGTGTGCCTACCAACACTTTTAAAGGAACATGTTTGCATTAAGAATGGAAAATCAGTCCTCAAAGTAAGGACAAATATTTCCATTAGAGAAATGTAAAAAAATAGCTTTCTGTGTCCCAGATTACAGTATTGCATTATGACTGATGCCAGTGTTGTGTTTCGCCAGGACCTGGTGTTGACGGACCACAGCAAGGTGTACTACGCCCCCTTCAGGAAGAACTTCTACGTGGAGATTCCCGAACTGGCCCGCCTCACTCCTGAAGGTACCAACTGTCATGTGCTGTATTACAATGGCACTGTCTTACAACTTGTATCTTTTTATTTTATTCAAATATGAGACATGACGACACAATTTACAACATATCATGATAAATCAACAGCTTAGTAATAATCAATGTATTCCATACGTATCTTCCATTTATTTTTTTTTAAATTTAAAGAGAAAAGGTTTCACTTTCGTTTCAAATATCATTATCTTAATGCATCTGTTGTATGCATTGACTTCTTTATTCAATAAGGAAGACATATCATGAGTAATAATGTATAAATTTAAATAAAAATATTTTTGTTTGTAAATAACATACATGACATATTTAAGTGAGGAACATGGAATGCAACAGTCAGAAACTGTGAACAATGGAGTGTTTGTGGGGCATTTGCTGTAGAGAATGATAAATGTAGCGGGGCATTTCTGCGATATCAGCCCCTGCAGTGGGATAATGAACCCATGGGGTGTAACAATCTAATTGATGTATAGCATGTTAACAGGTCTTGTAAACAAAACATAAACTATAAAAATTAAATTCCTGTGCACGTGTTGACTGTGTATTACAGAGACGGAGCAGCTGCGTGCGGAGCTGGAGGGGATCAAGGTGCGGGGGAAGAACTGCCCGAAGCCCGTCCAGGAGTGGGCCCAGGTGGGCGTCAGCAAGCGCGTCATGGAGTGCCTGAAAAAGTATGTTGCATATCTCTCCTTTAGCTCTGGGTTATGTAGGAGTTCTAATGAATCAGTTGCAACCTATGTTTATTTTTTTAGTTGGCAACTTTCTTGTTAAAGGTTTCAAAATGTTGTCTTTTATTAAAATAATAAAATTTTGCAAACCTAGAAGATCTTTGCATAATTAATCCTAATTCTTTCAGAAACAACTTTGAGAAACCTACGCCTATTCAAGCCCAGGCTGTGCCGGCTATAATGTCGGGTCGGGACCTGATCGGGATCGCGAAGACAGGCAGCGGGAAGACACTGGCGTTCCTTCTTCCTATGTTCCGACACATTCTGGACCAGCCCTCATTAGACGAGGAGGATGGACCCATAGGTGGGTGGACGAGGGTTGTCACTATATAGGTGTGTCTGTTTGTCCTTCTAAATGTCCGTCCATCCCTTACCAAATGTCCGTCCATCCCTTACCAAATGTTTGTGTAGCGCTTAACTCAAAAAGTAAGTGCTAGAGCCATGAAACTTTTTTTTTATACATGTCAGGCATTGTCAGCATCTGAACTTATGCACCTGGATATTTTGATGCCCTTACATTCAAGGTCAAGGTCACACTTGGGGTCAGAGGTCAGTGCTGTGTCCAGTGTAAGTTTGTGGGGCATTTCTATTGATTATGGTATTGGAACCAGCTTGTCTTGTTGGATTTGGCACTGTTTACATTATATGCCAACCATTTATTGAGGTTCATATGTAAAAAAATAACTGACATATCTGTATGAAACTGCAAGATATTAAATGTTTTCTTGAGGAAGTGCATTAGCAAGAAGATGCAATCAGTAAAGATGGAGGTGTGTTCTTGCTTTAAAAGCTTTTTTTTATCCAACCTTATATCAATTTCCTTAATTTTATTGTGGATGAAAAAGGGGGTTCAAATAGTTCAATAAACATGTTTCTTTGTAAAAATATTGATTGTTTTTCTTAGTACACAAGTATTGATAGGTAAAAAGCAGGCTTAAGGTACAAACCTTAAGCTTAAACATGCGAGATTTTCTTCTTGACATGAGAAAACTATCTGTCCCTGATGTTTCTCAGAATAGATTTGATGTTGCAAGGAAGAAGAACAAATGATCCACAAGGACACATGCACTGAATAACGACACTTACTGCTGCTTGGCAGGGATAATGGACAGTTTCACAACTGTCAATCATGATCATTTATAACTGTACATGATCAATTTTAATCCAATAGATTAGGATTATATTGTCTGCTGACAATCTGACCTAGAAAATACAAAAGACAGCATACTTCCTGTTTGTGATAAACCTTATCATAAGATCAAAGAAAATATGCCGCATGGGGTGGAGCTTGAAAAAATGTAGAACTATCTGATGTTTAGACTTTAAAGATGGAGCACACAAATTTAACAATTGGTTGAGTTTTTTTGGTTGTTTGTGGTTATTTATGGTTATTTACAGTATAATTGCTTAAAATGGATTATTGATATGTAAACTGATTTTTTGTGTATTTGAGGAAAAGGAAAAGAATCTTGGTCAGTGAAACAAACGTGTAGGTATTCTGCACCAACGAAAATATGATTTTCTTTTACCAGAAGTTTAGATCTAAAGAAAAATCAATTCCATTTGCAGAGGTTATTTCTACTGATATTACTAAGCTTTTCTAATTATTCTGAACTCCTAAAGGAATGGAAAAGGATTAGCCATAAAATGTTTAATTAATACACATAGAGAGGAATATTGGGTCATTACTCCTAATTGCCTGTACCTGACTGTATTGAGCACTGGAGCAAGAAGCTGCATGGATCCATGTAAAGTGCATGTCGTGATCTTGGCATTTAGGAGAGTGCGTCTAAAACATGAAATATGTAATCTGCTTAGTTTACTATTTGTTGTATTTAGACTTCAAATACGGTTTAAGGTGATGGACTCTGGAAAAACACACACATACATTTGCAGTTGTACAGAAGATTTAACAACATCAAAGAATATGACATTTTAAGAAGATTCTTAAAATCTGTTTTGGCGATTTGATTATTTTTCTATTTTGGAAACAATATTAAACAGTTTGCACTCTGTTCATATAAAGGGGAGGTAAAACACTAAAAATTACTTCCCCTTTTCAAGGTCTTTCAGTGACGAAGTTGATGTTGGTTGTAAAACGACAACTCAGTTGTACCTCTCCATTCCTAGTCGGAATCCGTAATGTGCGTTTATAATGTAATATGGTGGCTATTGCATAACTCTCACTTGGCGATGATTATGAATCTCATTAACTGTCTGTACATTTATTAAAGAAAGGTCTACAATAACATTGTTAACTTAATTGTTTTCTATGATATAATCTTTTTATCCAGTATGATGCAAGAATTTTAAATGTGTTTTTTAATTAGAAATAAAGCTTTATAGCCGCATATATTTTTTTTATTATAAGCATAACATGTGTAATATTGCATTGACAGAATATGTGTAATAAAGTACGAAAACACTTTAGTATGAAGAAGTGTTAGAATATCAGCTTGTTTAGCACAGAAAGTTCAACTTTAAACCATTTTCTCGCACCAGCTGATTCTGATAGGTTAGTTTACCCCAGTAGCATAAATGAACTGGATGAAAGGAATCATAAAATGAGGCATTAAAGACACATTTGGTGCTGATGGCCTATTTCAGCTGTTAAAAACAACCCATACTCTATAGAACCTGACATAAATCAGAAATAGCCTGCTGTAAATTTTATGAATAGACAAGTAAGCACAAGGGAATACAGTGTACTCACCGAAAGGGGAAAGAGCATTGATTGTTAAATTTTATCAAATTCCAGTTTAGGTGATTGGCTTTGAGTATTATATCTATTCTAATCTTGCCTGTTTTCACTTTGTTGAAGGCCACTAAACTAAATTACTTTTATTTTTAACCAAGTGTGGGCACTTGCATCTGTAAATGCTATGGCTAAGACTTCAGTCCAAACATTTCACAACAATAATATTGAATGTCTTTATTTTTAAAATAATAACATTTCATTTAAATTACATATACATTTTAACAGTATAATGACAATGCAATGAAAATATTCTGAAGAAAATAATTATATAAAATATCAACAAATAATGCTTTTACTGCATAGTCCTCATATTCTGTGCTCTATTATATTATAAACTGTTCATGTATCACTAGTGTTTTCTGATATATCAGTTAGATTATAAATATATATTAATGTTCATAGATGTGAAGTAATTCAGAGAGATTTTTTGAAAATTATTTATGTATGTAAATGTGTTCAAACAGTATCTTGATATGTGTCATTAAAACATTTGATAGATGCACACAACTCATGAGGTGTATATACAAAACTGGTACACAGTATAAAAGTTTTTCACTCGAACATCTTCCTCATTTCGACATTATTTAGTGTACTGTAACCACCGTTACTGAGTCAACAAATGTCACTGTTTTGATTGGTCGATTGGAAATCATGTGATCTTCAGGATCTGTTCTGCCTGTTTTCAGGGCACTCTTTATTGTACATGGCAAGAGGTTGTTTTGCTCATCATTATTTGAAGGGTCTGTATTTGCCGTATGATACCCCGTGAAATTGTTTGACAATGAGTTTGAATGATTTATATCCAAGAAGTTTGTTTTGGAGCTTTGCACATGAGGTTCTCCTTGAAGGATGCCATTGTTGTTGCTAGTATGGGAAACTCTGTTGTTATTGTTCAGCATGGAAACAATGCTAGAAGAGTCCGATGAATCCTTCTCCTTGGATAAGATGAGAATATGAGTATGGTTCACTTGCACATTGCCATGGTGGTGTCCAGATTCCATCTGCATGCTCTGGCCATCACCCTGTTTAGTTTTTCTTGATCTCGTGTCCATGGCAACAACGGGAGTGTGGTTCCCGGTTGAGGGTATCGGAGACTTGGTCTCCAGGGAACCAGGATGGGACAGGCTGGAAGAGCAGCCCTGAAAATACACAAACGCGTAGTTGTTAAACAGTTGTTATAAACAGTTTTGTCGGCAATTACTGTGAAATCATTTTTATTTGTTGGACATTTAATATTGTGTATTTCATAGTTGAACAATCCACGAATTAAAGATCCCAATAAAATATTTATTTACTTTAATAATTTGAAATCCTCGAATTCAAGTGTACACGAACATGTCCATTGTCATCAAATCATGAAATTTAGTGCCCATGAATTTAAATGATTTCACAGTAATACATAATTTAACATAATAAGAACAATGGGAGGGATATAAATGTGCTATCTTCATGCCTAACCCTCTTAGTTGATTTCATATGATTTCATTTGAAGAACTAGTATTCCAAAAATTGTATTAAAAGATAATTTCTTATCTTCATTTAGGTATTTGTCAAAAGGTAGATACCTTCTTTAAAACATCTTAAGCCATCTGTGTAATACTATTAACCATTTACAGGCAAATGTACTTGCTTTGACAATGTTTTACTTATTATTATAAAAGTATTTACTCACTATAAAATAATTGAATTTATGTTACAAAATACAATTTAGCCTCAGATTATGTCTTGTTCAGATGTATTTCTTAGTTTTTAGTTAGAATTATAAGTTTTAATTCAAAGAAAGCAACATATTTTTCAGCATCAAATATGTCTACATTTTGCTAAAAGCTGCTTGTGTCAGATTTTAATTTAAAAGAAAAAAAAAAGAATTAAATTCACATCAAAGAATTAAATTATAAATTCTGTGTAGTTTACTGATATTTCGTGTGGCATGCTATATCCTTCAAAACAAAAAATAATTGCTGTGTTTGATCATATTTTCATATCAAATTCTACTTTTTGCTAAAGTGAAAGACTCAGGTGATTTTTTTATAATACAGTCATAGATAAACTGTCTCTAATACCATATATAATAAATGTCTGCCTGGCTGAGAATGCTGTACAGTTTTATGCTTGTGTCTCTCAAAATGTTTTATTATTTTCTTGTCTTGCATTTTTTTTGTGTAAATTTTTCAATACAATTTAATGTCCTTTAAAAAAAGATTGATACTAATTTTACTTATATTTTGAATTGTGATACAAAGCTGCTTAAAGAAAAACAATTTTATTAAAAAGTTTTTTTATGTCAACTGCCATCTTTAAATCAGCTGCAACAAATATTTGTGTTGTAAGAAACACACAACAGGAAATCATGTACTCAATAATTCTTAATTTAAAATAAGAGATGTAAAATTAATTATTTATGTTATCATCATTAGATTTTTATCATAAAATACTTCAAAGAAATTAATTAATTAAACAGAAAAGCAATTATGTACCATTAGAACAAATCCAAAATTATTTCCTGGAATACTGAATCTCACAATTATTAATAATACCATCTGCTTGCTTTAAATTGTAACATTTAATTCCAATATTTCTAGTAGGTATCCTTTCATAAAAGATTCAAAACATAAACTGAGAGACTGAGTTTTCAAAAGACTACAACTTGAGATTGCTTGGTTTAGCAATTGATGCTGTATGTGATTGTCGTTGACATTTTCTTATTCTTATATACCAGACTTCTAATCTAAATATAGGCAGTTGGGAAAAGTCACACGGCAAATCTGTGTTTGCGGCAAAATGAAAATATGCAGAAGTTTTCCTAATAAAGGAATGCCGTCACCGATTTGGAAAGATAGTAAAACCGTCAGCTCATCAACTGCGCCAAGATTCTTGCATAATGACGTCAGTGAGAAGCTCCTTGTTTGTTTAGAGGTAGATTTGACTCGTGTGTGGCTCGACTTAGACACTCGGCAGGGGAGGTTGGGAGTCCTTGAGACTCGATAGCCTATCAGAAAGTGGCCCCTTTATCGTGACACCTACTATCACTGCTGAAAACACTTCCTTTCTTGCTAGCTATGTCTATCTTAGTGCTGTTTTTGGCTTTCTTTGTATTTCGCTGAAGAACAATGACATTGCATTTTTTATGGTTTACTTTTTTGTTTGTTTAAGGGATTGAAAGTCAGTAGTTTAGTTGTAGTAGTTTAATTGGTCAGTCAAGTCATTAGGTTGGTTGGCTGTTGTGTTGGTTGGTTAGTCGGTCTGTTGGTCGGTCGGTCAGTCTGTTGGTCGGTCGGTCGGTCAGTGATTTGTGAGAAGGATGGCTTGTTAGTGATTGATTGATTGATTGATTGATTGATTGATTTGAAATGGAAGCTGATTTTTGTAAATGTATATCATAGGTTGGCTGGGGAATAGTAAAAAATATGTTATTTAATTGCTGTGTTCCCTTGTTTGATAGTATAAAGTATTTTAGAGGCATAGAAAACTATGATTATTGACGCTAGGATTGTCAATAGAAAATACAAGAGTTGGAAATGAGATTCTCAAATCAGTTTACAAATACCTACAATTTGATAAGATAATATGTGACTACTACAAGTGCGACTGAGTATGGGCTATTGAAAAATGTTTGAAATGCTTTGACATAACAGTCTATCAATCGAAATTGCTATCTGGTGTAAACATTCCTTTTATACAAGGTGTTTGTGCCAGTTTCCTCTATAAGTATTGACCCTTTGCCAGCTCATTTTAAATGAAAACATTTGTAATTTCTTCAACTGGTATTTCTTCACAAACAAAACTTCTTTATGACAATATTCAAGGCTGTATTTCATTTAAATTCTTGTCAGTATTGGCATCATTATGTAAAAAAATGAGTAGGTGCTTAGAATTTTGCATTATTTGTTTTGAATCTTTGAGAGTAAACTGTCTGGCTCATAACTTGTTTAGATTTTTTATGAATAACAGCACATTGACATAAAAGTTTTTCTCAAAAGCAAGATGTGGCACTTTTGTCTATTACTCACATAAGTATTTTTACTTTATACATATAAAGCCTTACGCAAAAAGGTATGTTTGGGGTAATCATTTGAACAAAATTATTTGAAGAATAGGTAGAGCCTAATTCTGGTAACCCTTTTGTCAGTGTCTGCTCCTTGGTTAAGAAGTTTGATGACAGTTGACATTTTTTCAAAAAGTATGAATTTTTTACAATGAAAACCCATACACTTGTTAATATAACCATCAATGGCTGAGGACAACCAACAAAGTGTGATAACCCTAGCATGCATTTTGACAAAGTTTAAATGTCAGTTTTCATCTTAAAAATTTTTGTTAAAGAAGTTTCATGAAATGTGATATCTCATAAATTACTTATTACTCCTTTATTGTTTGGTAACTCAGACTTGCATTTAGACCAGGTTATGCCCCTTTTTAAACCTGTTTTTAACTTTGAAAATATGTCTTTTCAGCTTGAAATTAAACTAAAAATTATTAAATCCACCAAGAGACTGTAAAGTCTTTTTCATTTTCTGGGTAGGGTTTGGATATCCAAACACACATTTTTCTAACCTTGGCAACAAACTAATACCCATCATCAGACAAGTACTGTGATATACAGGGATGAATATTAATAAATCATACAAGTACATAAAATTAATGTCACCAATTGAATCTATCATCTCAAAATCAACTACAAGAAATTAAGCAATTAATTTATCTTCATACAAACAATATAATAAACAAACACTGGAAACATTTGGTTGACATTTATGAAATAAACCACCATTATTTATGTAATGTTTTTATTTTGTTGTCCCTTAAATGTAAGTACAACAATTTTTTTAGATGTACAGGTTAACAAAAGACTACAAACCATTGTTTCAGCTAAGTCCCTATTCTCGAGTGGACAAATTCACCACACAATACAGTCCTCCTCTGTAAAACTCCCTGTGGTGCTTCAGTTTTATACTTCTACAACTTCATTGTACAGAGTCCTGTTTCTTGTTTGATTTCCATGTGAAATAGCAGTTAATTACAACTGTAATATGATGCTGTGTGGCAGCAATGAATTATTTATTTCCGCAGGCAAGGACTCAATTTTTGTTCAAATCACAAACTCAGTAATTAAGTTTAAAATGTCATTGCATACACAACTTTCAAGCACTAGCTATTAAAGAGTTTTTGTGTTTAAATCCTTATTAAAGTTTTATGGCTCATAACCTTATTTGATCATTTGATATGAGTTTATATCACAAAATAAATATTGTTTATGACAATTGAAGTTTCTTTTTTCATATCAATGCCACTTGTGTCTGAAATCAACAATTTAAAATTATTTTATTGCCACCTCTCTGTCAATTTTTCTGAACCAATAAATCCTCCCACAAGATCCAAGTGAGTGTCTATCAATAGTTGAGTGTATTTCCAGCACTGAAGAGCTCATAGTTATATCAGCTAATGAATAGTTCTGCTTGCCACATACATAAAAGTACCCATACTGAAACATTCATTTCATAAAGGATATGTATGGTTGATGATTCTATTCATCACTCTAATAATTTAACTTTATTCAATAACTGTTGAATTCAGGTCAGTTAAAAATTCACAATGTAATAATTATTTATGTCCTTTTCTGGCCGTAACTAGTCAATGTGTTTTTTGAGACTGGTGAAAGTAAGTCTGAAACTGGTTAATACTCTTGCCATGACAGTCACAATCACAGGTTTCAGTTTCCAAGTCTACACATAACTTATCTCAGAAGGAAACTCTAGTTGAATAATAATACCATTTTCCTAGAAAACAATATTTCTGTGTTTATGTGGTGGTAAATGTTACCAGAGTTCACATCATTGGCTATACCACAAAGTCTTATATTTGCTGGAACTTATCAGAGAATAAGGCCAATGGAACAGCTTATTCACACTGAGACACACAAAAAATACAACCTTCTCTGATCACCAATAAGAATAATTTTCTCCATTGAACAAACTGCAAATGGAAAGTCGCTGAGCTTAAGATGCTAATAAATTAATCATTGTTTTGGTTCCTTATACAACTCCCAACACCTTTTGTGCACTCAGTTCAGCTGTGTTGCCGCTTGCTGTGAAAATGTTATAGTCCAATACAATTTTATAGCCGTCTGGGTGTTTATGGTATAATTCCAGTTGAATTATTTATATGACCCATAACTTTGCGGCTGTTTTTGTTTGTCGTTGTGTCATAAAGTCTTAAAACATATGGACACATTTTTCTTGTGTGACTTGCTTTACATATCCAGTTTTATGTGCATTCTCCGTAATCCCCTGTCATAGAGATCGGCATTTGAAACCTGAGGTCTTTGGTTAATGCTTCTTTAGTGTGGGATTAAGAGCTTTAAATCTTGCACTTTCCTTGTATTAGCTAGAAGATTTTAACAATATTTCTTTAAAAATCAAAGGATTGTTAACTAATTTGTCTGTCAACCCTGTTTTGGTGAGCCTTTCTGCAAACATGAAACAGAGCAGCTATCAGAAAGAACGTCTCAGGGTTTTTCAAGGATTTGTTGGGCCATTGTGATATATTTGTTCTTGATCAATTAATCTTTTGCATAAAAATGAAGAAACTTAATTTGACAGTTTACAAGTTTAATACATTTATAAATCAATTTTCATTTATATGAACATGCTATAATTAAAAAATAGTTAATCTCACCGAGGGCCCTTTGACATTATATTGACAGGCAGCCCCACCAATAAATTAGGACTGAAGCCGCAAAAATGGATCCTGTGATAAAATAAAATTGTCTTTGAGACAAATTTAAAAGAGCCATACATTTCTTTGTGAACTACAAGAGGTCAGGTTTATAATGTAGGGGACTTCTGTATTGCTTGTTTGTTGACCTTTGACATTGAAATTATCATCCACTGGTCAAGCGGTCTAACTGTCACCATTACTGGACAAGTTGTTTTGACCATCACCATGCAAAAACAGAGTGAAATTGTCAAAAATTGAACTCAAGGTTATAACTTTAAATTTATTAAGTGCAGAGTTTATTCTGAATGCAATGATAACACTGAATTCTTGTTATTGCATGAGTCTATGCCAGGGACTCAAAGTCACTTTGGACAAGTCAACATCTTGTTTTGATGGGAACCTCCAATTTTTAGGCCATGGTTGCAAGTCATAATATTCAAACTAAAATCTTCCCACAGTAACTTTATAACACTATAGTTTGCCATGATGTTGCCAGTTGCTGCCTTAGTTCAGATATAGACATGTTAGGCCACACCAAATTGATCATTAGTTCTACGGATTTTCTCCACAAAAAAACGGTGCGAGCGAGCGAAAAAAAAATTAAAATATTTTTTTTTCCATTTTAAAACTATTCGAGGCGAGCGAAAAGCG
>Ga0224511_10002107_pt1 | contig 13006 bp, 6 predicted proteins | sample SF_May12_sed_USG_2_FD_169988 | JGI IMG/M metagenome (GOLD analysis project Ga0224511, IMG submission 169988) | Sediment microbial communities from San Francisco Bay, California, United States - SF_May12_sed_USGS_8_1 | ecosystem: Environmental > Aquatic > Marine > Sediment | place: USA...
GAGGTAGCCGCTCGTTAGAGGTGCCGCTCTAGGAGGTTAGACAGTATATAGAGGCCGGCCGGCGCCCGTACGATATGTGACTACGTAAGAGAAAGTTCTTAAACATCGTCCTGTGCCCGGGCGATTATCAAAATCGCTGGTGATTTGCAAATTACTGAAATTGTACGGCGTCGGAGTTATATGTGACAATAACATACTGGACTTTAAATGATACACATTTCTACCTTTCTATCAATCACATGTTGTTTGTCCTAAGTATTTACATTTTAACCTAATAAATATTTGCAAGTCACCTATATTTGTTTAAGCTTTATTCAAAGAGAAATGATCTCGCATCTAATTACCTTCATTTAGTATAAATATAATTAACGCATTAAATATGTGAATCCGTTTTGTTGAATATCAGTATACTTAAAATATCATATTTTTAAATGATATAATTTATTTGTGGAACTTCTATACATGTGAATCCATTACGGCGCTCTGACCTTAAAGCGGCTCCCTTAAGGCTAGTCGTGTCACACACACACACATTTTTTTCCCGAAAACCTGTTGTTGTTTTTGTCTAATAAAGGTTGTAACTGAATATTTTGGTATCTAAATATGTCCTTCATTAAGTCGTATGAAACATGTAATATACTTGTTGATCTGGGAAAAGTTTATTACAAGAAATTTTTTGAAGGCACGGTTTTTTTTTCGAAAACTGCAGAGGAGCCCGTTTGAATAGTACATTGTTAATTATGTAGTAATAGAAAAATATAAAGTAACATTGTTACGAGTTCATTGATACGTAAGTCTAGCCTATTGCGCAGATGTCCAGGGCGCATGTCAATAATCCGAAAATGACTACACGGGTATGCGGGCACTCATAATAATCCGACAATGACTATGATGTATATGAAAAATAATGGGGCGTTTCATTTTTATCATTACACTTGGGGCTAATGTAATGATATAATTTTGCAAATATATTATATTTTTATATCAAATGTAAACAATGTTGTCACTGAAAAGCTTTTGTTTGTGTGGGCCGGTAAAATCCTCCTAAAACCCCAAATAATTTGATGCATTATTTTGACGTCATTTTACTTAGTGACGTCATTTAAGCAATTGGACCAAAAGTCACACTTCGGACAGTGGCGGATCCAGGATTTGACCTTAGGGGGGGGGGGCGTGGACTTTGTCAACGGGGGAGGGGGGGGGAGAAAATCATTGAAAGTGTTGACGGGTTGAAGTAAAAGTAAATTTTGAGCGTGTTTTGGCCATATTTCTATTAAAATTAGACTTAAAATTAATCGCGAGCGAAGCGAGCGGCGAAAAAATGAGAAAAAATAGCGTTTTGGGCATAAAAAAAATCATAGGTCCGCGGCCGTTAGGGGGTGCGCGCGCCGGGTGCGCCCCCCTGGATCCGCTAGTGTCGGGTCACATATAATCTTATTTAAAAGACGACTATCAAAGGTGTATCATGTCTTTATTCTTCTAAGTTATCGTTAATTAGTCTTAAAGTGTCATCTTTTATATTAGAACAGACATCGCTATGCATAGATTTGAAATCAAACAATACGCTAACCGAGTAAAAACGTATTTTCATACAACATGAATACATTAAAAAGAAGCTATTTTTGTTACGAACAAGTACAATTTTAAAGCTATCCTGAATATTTTTTTTCAGGAAAGATGTGACCATGTGTCCATGAAATTCTTGTAAATTTAGAAACAATAACATTTTTTTCACCAGTTTATATAAGAATATATATGGGTTAAATGCAATTACTTATATTTTTGTTTTTTTGTTTTGTTTTACTAGATTAAGGGATGAGTTGCGAGTCCCTATATGTAGTTGATAACCCGGGGAAGGACCAACGGAAAATGCGCCATATACATCAACACCGTGTATTCCATTAGCCGCATCCATGTCAAATCTGAGGAAGTTACCTTGAGCTTTCCTGGCTGTCAGCTCATGTAACAGTTTCAGACCTGTTAAACAAATAAACGGATTTTTCTTCGACAATCAAACACTTGGTTGTTTCTTAACATAGGTTCTAGAAACCGATCAATTGCAATGCTTTATAAGTCACATATTAAAACCAATCAGAGTTATTATAAGAACGTTCAGTCATATATTATTTACAAATGTGTATATAAAACATATAATAATAACATACCTAGCCAGAACTCGCCGTTGATATCGCCAAACACGTGTTCGTATTGCGAAAAGTTTCTATAGATGTCAGGTCAGCATGGCGTCTCTGTCGGAACTGGAAAAAAGCCTTACGGCTAGACCAGCAAACTGCACCTGAGAAGAGGCTACACTCTGTCTTTCTGATTTTGACTTGAAAACTGAGCACCTGATCACTCGGTATGAATTCTATAAACTTAAAGTAATTTTTTTATTTATCTATAAATACAATTAATTTCGTAAAATGAAAATTGACCATGCATTGCGTAAAACAATAATGTTTTGACAATTTGTCCGACTATGTTTGTTGCCTACATCTCCGAGCAATGTACACTGAAACGTTATCTTTCACCTAAGAATATTTAAACACATGAAACATTGAAACTGTAAAAAAGAGTTTGGATGAAAATCAGTCCGCACACAGCGTACTTAAATATTCATATACATGTACAGACAGCATACACATGCATACTGAACACATTTAAAAACACAAACAAGTTTGATCATGAATTTTTTTTCGTACACATACAGTAATTTCAAGACAGCCCTGATAAGATTGGACCTTTACCAATCACGAAACATAATTTCTTGGAAATCAATTAAATATTGGATACTAATATTGACGGTTAAACCTCTTTATTTAACACACTATTTATCTATAATCTACCAGCGCATTTATCAACAAAACGCCAAGCCGTGGCATAGAAGAGTTTAAATTTGTCAGAAATTCTTGTAGGATAGACTACAAGTAATTAATGGTGAAGTGGACGTTTATTTTTATTGATGTTTGAATAGTGTAAACACGTTATTTTCCCCCATTAATTTCGCCTACCCTATTATTTATCTGTGATAAAGCCACTTAAATCATAACAAGCGTAATTGGCAATGAAATGTTGTGTCATGCTTGTCGTGTAATGCCTAGCACTTTCCTGCTGGATGATTACGTATGATGTTTCTCGACAACAACAACGACGACGACCAAACTTCACAGGAATGATCCCAGGGTTGTCCCCTACCAAAGTTGTTCAAATTGTTCCAGTTGGTTGCATAAATAGGTCACGGGGTCAAAAATAGGTTTTCAAAATGCAATTTTAAAATATCGTATTGTCTGAAACTACAATGCACAGAGCATTCATATTTGGTATATAGCATCATCTGGAGGTCCTCTACCAAAGTTGTTCAAATTATGCCCCTGGGGTCAAAATTGACTCTGCCCCGGGGGTCACAATTTTACATTGAATTATATAAGGAAAACTGCAAACGACTTCTTTTCTTGAACCGCTAATGGTAATTTGACCAAACACAACAGGAATGGTACCTGGGTGGTCCCTTACAGAAACTGTTCAAATAATTATGATTGGTTGCATAAGTAGGTCACAGGGTCAAAAAATAGTTTTTCAAAATTCAATTTTCAAAAATCTTATTGTCTGAAACTACAAGGCCCAGAGCTTTCATATTTGATGTCTAACATCATCTAGAGGTCCTCTACTAATATTTGGTGGACAACATCAGTGGTCCTCTGTAAATGGCTCCACTGTGACATTTTTTTACCTTTTCCTCAGGTGAGCGACCGAGGGCCCTTTGGGCCCTCTTGTTTATCATATGTGCAGGTATGTCTAGCCTTACTCAACATGTGTGGAGGTCCGTCTAGCCTTGCGTACCAGCCAAAGTTAAATTGACATGCACACTGCGCTGCTTATAGATCTATTTATTAGTTGAACCGATGATAAACTATTCAACCCCAGTTGAAAGACATAAATTGTTGGATTAAGTTGGTACGTCCTCATTTTTGTCTGCATCTATCGTCTGCTAGATTTTTCAGACACGTCTGTCGTCTGCTAGACTAAGTGATGCTTAGTGTATCGTCAGCAAAACTGCAATACTTTTGAGGACTGGTGTATTGTCTGCTAGATTATATGATGCATTATGGTTCGTTTATTTGTTAGTATAATGGTTGCGGTTTCGTCCATCAGACTCTTTGATGCTAGGCGTATCGTCTTTAAGACTCTATGATGCTTAGTATAACGTCTCATAGGCTCTTTAAATCGCGTGTTTGTGAGATCATAAGTTTGATTCGTTCACGAAGACATAGAACATTTATTATATGTCTATGTATGAAAGTATTGCTTCGGCGCTGAAAATTGTGTGAATAAAAAACCCCGCCCAAACAGATTTGTTTGCATTCTACTCTTCGGTTTGAAATCATTCAATTTAATTCAATTCCTTGAAAAAGGCTAACGCCGAAACGTTGGTATTAAAAAGAAATTCATTTGTATTAGTGTTTTTGTTGGTTTATGCTGATACATTAAATGACGTGACACTCTCTTGGAAAATTGTAATACACCGAAACTAGTTTTTTTATTAATTAAAAACACGACCATTTTTAACCAAAAAATCAGCTAGTTTTTGTGAAACCATCGAGGCGGTGAAAGTCTTCTTTTGTCAAAATATGTTCAAATAAATATCTGTATATAAGTGACAACTACAAGAAGTACGGTGTTTTTATGTTGTGGCTTGGCTTCTTGAAACTAGGAAATATTAGACAGAGTGCAGCTTTCTAGTGTTTTTGTCCATCTCAAAAATCATATAAAACACTCTTATTATTTTGTAATAAACTTTTAACAACATCACTCAAATGAACACAACAACATATATTTAATTATATATAATACGTTTTTGGTTTGTTTGTTAAAATGTTAATGTGTTGTGTTTAATGTATTGAGGCAAAATGATTCGAAAGTACTAATTTGTGTATTCAAAACAAGCTTTAAGTTATTGCTTACTATAATACAATGGTAGTTTCTTAATGTACTGAAATAAGATTATTAAACAGTTCGGTCTTAAAGACTTACGAAGCTTAACTGGCGTCGTCAAATGAACAATGGATTAGTTTGTTATATACGTAATTTAATCAAAATAAAATAAATATGTTTGATTTTTTTAATTGAACTTTAACCGTTTAGTTTTTAAAACACTGTTAGAGTAATTATATACATGTAATTATGTCTTCTTATAATGTAAAGGATGTAATTTCTTAATATGAATAGCGTGTAAACTCTTAAATCTTGTTTCAAAATTAAAATAAACAAGAATGGTAAAACGCGGCTTGGTGAGTTATCTTATAATGTAATGTTCTTAACTGTTACAAGGTTTGTGAGTATATATTCTGTATTGCTGCAAATGTGTGTTTCAGTTATGCGTCGTAAGCCTTTAATAGTTGTAAGTTATGACATCCATTTTTCAATGTGTTCAAGTGAAATGCGTCAGAGATACTGATTCACTAAGGTACTATACATTTCAGAAGTTTTGCGTTGGTGTAGTTTTCACGAAGTTGTCGCACAGGCGATTGGGGCGAATTCAAAACACAAGCGCGTCATTGGCTTGCTGGTTATAAAAGTAGTATTATAAATAAAAATCAATGCGCGAATGCGTTGCCGCGAAAATCTTAAAACCAAATTATAAATTATTATAGCGAAATTTAAACTGAGCGAATCATTTATGATTGTACATTGCGTTATCGATAGTTTATTGAATGATACCAATACCACGTCAGAACGGGAATTTGAACGGATGTCTTATATCTCAAGGTGAACTAACAGTTCGATGCATGCCTGCATGCTATCTGCGATATCTGACAAGATATGTGCAATTTTAAACGTTTTTGATCGATGTCACGCTATGTATCAAAATAAACGTTTTTGATCGATGTCACGCAATGTATCAAAATAAATGGCACTCAAGTAGTGTAATATTGGCAGATATTGATAACTCCTGCTGTTTGAAGTGTTTCAGACATGCCATTTGAACAATCTTTGAGGTCGCCAATATACTGTTTTGCAATAAAAACTAGAGAGATGTTGGCAGTGTGTCCATCTGATCTCATTCGGGTTTACTGAAATGTCCGAGTTTTGTCAGGTTACGGAAATGTCCGAGTAATAATAGGTTACGGAAATGTCCGAGTTTTGTCAGGTTACGGAAATGTCCGAGTTTTGTCAGGTTACGGAAATGTCCGAGTAATAATAGGTTACGGAAATGTCCGAGTAATAATAGGTTACGGAAATGTCCGAGTATTATTAGGTTACGGAAATGTCCGAGTATTAATAGGTTACGGACATGTCCGAGTATTAATAGGTTACGGAAATGTCCGAGTTTAATAGGTTGCGGAAATGTCCGAGTATTTTTAGGTTACGGAAATGTCCGAGTAATAATAGGTTACGGAAATGTCCGAGTATTAATAGGTTACGGAAATGTCCGAGTAATAATAGGTTACGGAAATATCCGAGTATTATTAGGTCACGGAAATGTCCGAGTAATAATAAGTTACGGAAATGTCCGAGTTTTGTCAGGTTACGGAAATGTCCGAGTAATAATAGGTTACGGAAATGTCCGAGTAAAAATAGGTTACGGAAATATCCGAGTATTATTAGGTCACGGAAATGTCCGAGTAATAATAAGTTACGGAAATGTCCGAGTTTTGTCAGGTTACGGAAATGTCCGAGTAATAATAGGTTACGGAAATGTCCGAGTTTTGTCAGGTTAGGAAATGTCCGAGAAGTTACGATTTGCAGTGCATTGTCTAGAGTTACGGCCCCTCCCACTGGACCTAGCATTGTGTTGCTGTAAAGTTTTTATTGTTTACCCACCCACTTTTAAACAATATTAAACACATGTACATGTAAGCCGAGCTTTGAATATGAAACATGTTATAATGGCTGCACTATTAACTAGTGTTGCTACCGAGGCACCGACCAAGTTTAGAACATCAGTGTATATCCGGTGGCTTACTATTAATACAGTAAGTGTCGGTAATTTATTGTTATTGCAATAACAGTGAAACTGTGCCTTCCATGTCTGCCCTTGGCGTATTCAAAAGCATTTCTCCATAAACTTAAAAGTATTTTAGATAAAACAAGTGGATTCTATTAGGGGTGAAAAATATCAAGTGACAAATGAATTTGTTTATCTTTAAGGCAATGTGCTTAGTAATCGAGCTGATATCAAGTCAGCCTTGAAAAACAATATGGTTGGTTGTTCGTTCACTTAAAGGGACTAGAGCATATTATTTTGGTTCGGAAAGTAATGATCTAGAAATTAAATGTAGACACGAGTCTCACTCATGAAATGTCGCGTTGAATCTCTGACCTTTCAAAATGTTCAGAAAAACATACTTGAACAAGATGTATAATACATGAAAACTGAGGTAAACCTAGTTCCTGTACCATGGACAAGAAAATGATTTCCCCTCGAAACAAATAGGGAATTTGGAAATGTCCTGGTTTGTGTTCAATTTTCATTAACACTAGCAATTGTTACCTAAGGTTTATGCTTTATCATGCAGTTATTTAGATTTTTGGGATACTTTAGTTTCTTCAATGCTGATGCCCAAACTGGGCTCTGGTGGCTTTAAAGGCCAACAAGTAGAGCCCTGGGCTCGGCATGGAGCCATATACATAAAGCTCATCAGTGAAAAACTGTGTCACCGATTTACAACAAAACCATCGGACATAACACATTTAAAAGATTATGTAAGATTGAAGATCCAATTCTGTAATTTAAATAATCAAATAAACAAACACATTTCATTTTTCTTAGCTTGTTACATAAGAGGTGCCAGTCCCACCGTGTCCAGCTATTTTAGCGATGGTTGTTACTAAGTCTGGTTCAGTTTTCTGTCACAAATGAACAGTGTGAGGAAGCAGTTGATCGCTTGGGGAGTAAAGTGGCTGGTACGGGTGAACTCAGAAACGCTGGTTAAGAGATTTGACCTGAATTATCTTAGTTAGTGTTGAAACTGGCGTTAAATCAAACAAACAAAATTAATAAGCAAACAAATTTCCCATACCCCTTTTACATAATTTCAGATAAAATGAAAGGCCTACATCACGGTTTAAGAATATCGAGTGATGAATGTAATTGTTTATCTTACACACAATATGCTTCGTAATAGACCTACATTAAGATAGGCCATGAACATTAATGTGCAAGTTTTAGTTGTGTTCAGTCCATAAACATATATCTGTCAATACCAGCAGAAAATGGTATTGGTCATCAGAAGTGTCCACAAAGTCGGGGGTAAATGGTGATACAAATGTGTTCCGAAAGAAAGTTTCAATTTTCTCTATAATTCACGCATCAACAGAACGCTTGACGATTTGCATAATGACGTAAAATAATGTGCTGTCTTTGTCGGACCAAACGTCATTTCTGATGAGCTGACAACCGGGTTGTTGATACGTCAATTATAAATCCACCTGTGGGTGTGAAACTTCTCGTGCGTTCATGTGTTAATAATACGCGTGTGCCAGTATGCGAGCCTTCCTGCACGCGTGCTTGCTTGTTCGCGTGCTTTCGTGTGTGTTTGTATGCCCGCCTGCGTGCGTAAGTGCGTACGTGTGCATGTTTTTGTGTTTGCCTGCATGTGCCGTTGATGGCCTCTCTGTGCCACCATAGAAACTCACTCCCAAATGTCACCGTTGCGCCACCGTAGAAACAGACTATATCCTGCTAACGTGAACCGGACAGACATTCTCCGGAACCAATGACGCTGCGGTTTTAAAGCGAAGATAAGGAGTTAAAGCGACACCATAACAGTTTCATTTTCATTTGAGTTAAGCATTTTAAATATAATATTTTACTTATTTTACAGATAAACATATTTAATATAATGTAAACGTATACAATTGATATTTCAGTATACACTGCAAACTTGAGGAACAATATATACCGGTTATTTAGTGTTTTCTTTTTTTATTTGTCAATTGCTAAAGAAGGTCTTCGATTGCCGATTAAAAAAAAATTGCCTGTTTCAGGTTTGGAATTCGTAAATATTATATAACTATACACTGGAAAGTTAGGTACTGCGTTACACGTATTTCTAGTGTTTTTTGTTTAATTAGACATAATAAATGAATATTATTAATAACAATTTTTTATTTATTTTAAATTTACCCAGTTAATTTAACATTGAACTTGTAAACAAACGGGCATTGTCTTAACTCTCTTACCTACTCGTCCCTTTTAACTTTATCAGTCCCAATCGGAACACCTCGGTTTTCCCGAAAGCACGGACATGGCCGAGTTGTTACGAGTTTGTCAGCCTTACAGTAATCCGAGTACCCCCGCCGCGCTGAGTGCATTATGTAGAGAATCGTGGCCTATTACTATCAATTTCATTTATCTTTACAATTTAACAAAACCGCCATGGAATTTAAAGCAATATAACCACAGGAACAAAAGTGTTTGAATAAAGACATGTTTTAGCAAAACGTTTTAGTAAACACAAAAATACTGTCTTTATTAAATAATATAATACAGTATGTCTAAACTTATTTTCCTTACTGACAGTATAAACATATGATAAGCAGGGTGCATTGTGTCTCGAGTGAAACATTCCTTTTGACAAATATAATTTTGATGAAATATTCAACTTGATACCTAAAATTATATTGTGTTTTTTTCAATATCAGTTTAACATTTTTCTTGTTAATTTATCAAAACCATTCAAATTCCTCTTACACACCTTGCTTGTTTGCATTAAATCAATTGAGTAAATAACGTACTAGCAAAAAGTACAGTATTAAAAAACATTTTTCTAGCACAACTAATTATTCAAAGTTTGTTAAACTTTTGGACACATGGTGAATTATCAAAATAAACGACTAACATATTCACCGACAAAAACTTGCTTCTACGCCTTTAATCTATGAAGAAAATTATATACTCACACAAGCGGCGTAATCTTATCCGACAAAATTACAAAATTCTGTCACTCTCTTCTGTGTCGGATTTCATTACAGTGGATAACGTTTCTTCCATGACTTTGCAGTTTTTTACGTATAATTTATAAACCTGTTCAATTTACGCGATTTAAGTCGTTTGTTATATAAAACTACACTGTCATGAAGTGCTTTTTGAGGCGATTGAAATGTTAAGCCTTTAAAAGACGAACAATAGCAGCAATCGAGTGACCCACTCTTGACCATTTCAGTACTTTCCGATTGCCAATCGGGCTGCGATATTAAGCGACACAAAATTTATGCAAAAAACATCCGCGGAATAGTTGCATTGAGTTCTAATGTGTCATAGTTTGGAATATGGGTACTGTAAATATCGAAGTAAACAAATATTTTCCTCAAAACATGCACTTACATTAATTATATCATGATATATGTATCAAAAGAAAATTATTTAATCGAAAAAAACACCAACATCAGAGATATTTGATTTTCATCTTATATTAGTGCAAAAGCACTAAACGTACAGGTTTTGGAAGCAAAATAAAAAGCAAATATATTATCCTTTACGTTTAACCATACGAGATCGCAAAAAAACATGAACCGTGAACAAAGCCAATTAGTAACAACTTCACAAATTATGTTCATATTATGTAAATTATTGGGCTTTAATGGGCTTTAATCATACCCGCTCTAACATCAATGAGTATGATGGTAAATTATGACTGTGTCATGCTATACAATATAAATATTTCACGATTGTGTAATTTTTGTGCGTTTTGCTTACTGGTTGTTGCGGAAAACGAATACAATTATTTGATCATTATTTAACATCGATAACCATATATTGTTTTCCATAACAAAACATAATTTAAGACATCACAAAGTGGAAATAAGAAATTTTGAACGAAAATGTTACCGCATCTTGGAAATAAGTACTTGTACACGAAACTTTTACCGCACGAAAAATTCAAGAGATACTGAGAAAAGCATTATTTTGACATAGGGTTTGTGCCGTCCCTTGTATTAGTTTTTGTACGGGCCATTTTGTCATGGTGCCCTTAAACATGGCATATCTACATTGTTTACAACATTCTTTGTTCGAACAACTCTTCAATTGATATTGTGTTGGGTAAGGGGGGGCTTAATCTCACTTAGTGATAGATGACTTTATCAAGAGATGACTAATTTATAAACTGCTTTCATTTTTTTATTCCTTAATGTTCAGCAAAATTACTTGTATAGATGGGCTCTTCTTTTAAATCTCGGTCGAACATGTGATGTTTTTTTGTAACTTTGTATTGATGAATTAGTTCAAAACATAATCAAGTTTAACTTGAAGTTTAGCATAACGGGGGCATTTACACTAATATCATTTTGAATTTACATAAATAGTGTAAATACCCTGTTTCCGACAACTTTGTTCATATTTAATATGTTTCCTCAGACTCATGTTAGTAATACATATTATGGTGGTATGTAAATAAGCAAATAGGATGTTATACCCGCCTTTGTGGCAATACAATGCAGCATTCAACTTTGTAGTGTAACTGTTTTAAGGTGGTGGACCCAAAGAAACTTTAGATCAACTTTTGTTTTGGTGAATTAGTCAAAACATTTACATCTTACCATATCATACATCACAGCTGTATCTAAGTAAAATTTTGAAAATAAATACATGTATACTTGTAATAAATTTACGCTTTGATATAAGAGTAACGTTGAACAAATATATAAATTATAGGTTATTGTTATAATTAGAAAATATGGAATAAATAGCAAAAACTTCATTGACACAAATGACGTATCGTCACAATAATAATATTAAACTTTTGTCCATTTTGCCAAAAGCTACTTCGAATCTTATTGTACACACTGCGGAAACGTACAAAATTAGATACCGGAAACTTACGGAAACGTCCGATGATAACCGTTTAAACCCGATCTTAAACTTTAATTGCAAACAACCCTAATTAAGAGATTGTGTGTTTTGACTGTTTCAGTGTTCGAGCCGAAGACGCTTAGAAAGTAAATATCACTTATGTTACTATATATAGTAACATAAAATGTATATTACTATATATACATGTAGTAACATCACATTCGTAACTTTGTTTGCGTGCGTGCGTGTGCTTATGTTCCGGAATTTTTCTTATATGTTTGTTGTGCATGCGGCATTCTTCTGTTCTGGTACATGTAATGATTTACAAGTTTGGAGTCTTTATGCCGTCTTTACAATATGATTATATATCTCGGCGACCAGTAATAGACTCTCATAAATAATATAAATACTTAGTCTAGTAAATTTACCATAAAATATTTAAAACATTATCTGTCATATCTGCTCTGTGCACAGTCTATTCCAACAGTAACACTTATATCATGATACACCGGGTAACATCTTTCTTTAATTTCAGGTCATATTCAGTATCTTATCCATACTTCCACCTACCAAGAAGTTGTTCCAAGAAGCTCTGATCGAGTTCGTGGCCTGCTTCGCACACAAAGGCATCTTAACCAGCGCGATTGGCGCGTTCGTGCTCGGTGTTGGCTTGACGCTATGTGGCGCGGTAGGTGTTGTATCTTAAGTTATATTTATAGATTTTGATACTATTTTTAGAACATTGTTCTATATTTAGTTCAACTTATGAACGATTGGTGTGGTTTGGCTTGGTTGTGGTTTAATTTAATTTAAGCATATCATGGTTACTTGCTTTTTAAAAATAATGGTCAATGGTTGAAAAGTAAAAGAATAATAGATACATGTGTATCACATTTTAATGAGGAAAATGTTGTTTAATTTTTGATAAAAAAATACTAATGTGTATCACCCGAAGTCCATTACAATGCTATAACCTTAATTAGAGCAGTCGTCCGTTATATATTTCGGCCAGTCAAACGTCCACGAACATGTACATATTAAAGTGTGAGCTAGTTAACCGGATGTAGTAATAAGTATGACCTAAACCCAATCTGAACTCATCGGACAGTGGCTACACCACACCATCTCTCTGATGTACGTAGGGGCGCGCCATCTTGAATTTGGGATTACTTATCACATAGTGACGTAACCATCTGTGTATTGAATGCTATA
>Ga0224511_10002108_pt1 | contig 13006 bp, 5 predicted proteins | sample SF_May12_sed_USG_2_FD_169988 | JGI IMG/M metagenome (GOLD analysis project Ga0224511, IMG submission 169988) | Sediment microbial communities from San Francisco Bay, California, United States - SF_May12_sed_USGS_8_1 | ecosystem: Environmental > Aquatic > Marine > Sediment | place: USA...
CTGCTGCTGTGTTCCTGTCAGTCAGACATATTCTGTGTGGGTTATCCTGTAGCTGTACTTCAGACACCACCTCCCCCTTCAGGCAGTCCAGCAGCTGCACACACTGCTTACTGTGGTTGGAGACCAGCAGCATGTCAGGAGACACAACTGCCAGGTCCTCGATGCTACACCTCCCTCCAGGCAGCTGTATGATAGTCTGTCTGGCCTGGGTCATGTCTGTGGACGCAGCACTTGATGTTGATGCTAGAGTGGGTGGGGGAAGGCCTGTAGAAATAAGCAATGTGACTTGCAATGAATTAAACATATTTAAATGTATTTATTACTGAAAGTAATAAACATTATTTGGCCTAGTGATTTGATTTAAATTTAGAAAATATTGCATTATGTGAGATACTTGTACTAAAATATGTATTGTGTGCATTCACTATCACAAACTATATAATGTTGTTTATCTTTTCTATTTGAAATATCCAGAACAGTTGATTTAGTATTGTTAACTTTTTGTAGTTGTTCATATTTGTTGGCTTTAATATTTAAAATTATTCTGCTATCTGACAATGTAATCAACTTTACACATGTCACCTTACCTTTGGCGGGAACAGCAGTGGTAGACTTGGTCACCCGGAGAGGTGTGGAGATGCCTGATAATATGAACAACATTCACTAGGGATGCTGAACTACATGAACTAATGACAGTTATTGTATAAACAGTAGTAATCCACTCTTCCTAATATTGTTTATACTTGTGGACACTTCTAAGTATACCACTATATAAATGCTTATAATTTTTTTGTTTCAAAGCATATATTTATGAAATGTTCAGCATGTGTTAAATACACCTCTGCTTACCGCTTGCTAGTCACCCGTACTCATTGACATGATCCTTTATTTCGTAAAAGTCCAACTTTAATAATTTGCTTGTGCACATGCACTTCGGGTCAAAAATGAAATCTCACATGGTGCAAATGATTGACTTACACTTAAGTCACATGAAGCACACAAAATGCCAATACGAAGTGGTAGCTATAGGGAACGAGACCTATCGCAACAGTCGTATAAAAATCTGGTGTCAAACTTTGTGGGATCTTAATTAAAAAAAATCCATTAGGTGATTTTGACGTCCGCACCAAAAGGGACCAGTTAGTTTTGCAGGGCGAGTAATCGCGCTGCTCCCGACATTTAATTTGTAAACAAATATCCGCCATCTTGGATGAAAAAGGTAGGTTTCTCCCAGTTTTCTTCGATCTTGTTGATGCTGCCATTACAATTTATAGTAATGAACACGCTCTACAGTTTTCTTGATATAACGGTATATTTGTTGTGCCGCAAGGTTAGCGAAAATTCCCGTGCAGGGTGCAAAGTAAAATGCACTTTTTTGCAATTTGGTTATGAAAATTGGCGTCTTATCGAAAAAAACTTGCTTTAGTCATAGAATTCATAAAAACTATTTATAATTAATAATTTATTATTGATGTCAATATGAAAATGTCAATGTTTTAATCAAATTGATAGGGAGCCGAGTAATATGGTGAAGGCTAGGGAGCAGAGCAAAAAGCTCAATTACAAGAACCCGTTTAAAATTGATCATATAACCCTGCACGGGATTTTTCTTTCGCTTCAAAGTTTTATTTTAAGGTATCTTTTATATTCGCCGCACGTGTGCATGTAGCTCAAAAGTGTTGATGATTTCATTTGAAATTCTGTCAACGTTTCTAGAAAGCGAATACAACAAAAATAAATTTGACGCTGGCGTTTGAATTATAACAAGATTATTGCTTTTCTTGACTGACCTTTCTTGTTTTAAATAATAAAACAATTAATTGGCCAGTAATAGAAAATTAACGCGAACGCTGTGACTTCAAAAAACATCATTCAACATTGTAAGCATTGGTCAACTAAACACGCTGTGTATTTCATAGCAGTAAACAACCTTGCCAACTTATTAGTTATTGAAGAATTTAAAGAAAAAAGTATGCATTCAATCAATAATTACGCTAATTATTGGTCTTAAAACAAAAAGCACATACATGTACATGTAGTTAAATGTTCGCTTATATGCAATTTTCAAAAGGGTTTCGATAAAACAAGTGCAATGTTGAAAGCAAACTATATGTAATTTTCACATGCTTATAATGTTTTTACAGGATGCACATATGCGACCATTGTGGACTGGTGTTCACCAGGAAATGGAACTTAACTCGCCATGTGGCGACAGTTCACGAAACAAAAATGTCGTACTGATACTGCGGTACTGAGTTTACAGACACAGTACCCAGTTCAATAAACACATTAGATTACCATAAATGTGACCCATATTTTGTCTGTGATTAATCTATGATCCATTGTAAATAATGCTTAATCAAAATGCATATACATGCATATATAATTCTTTAAAAGTGACTCTAGTCATATTTTTGTATTGTTTGCTGGTATTTGATATACTTAGGTTTTTATCTTTTAAATTTAAACAGTAATTTATAGTGTTATTTGAGTATGGCTGTTTTGATGAATAATGGCTTTTACTTTTTTATTCTTGGTGATTCTTTGAAAGTGATTAGAAGTTTTTACTTTGTTTGTAATTACCCTCAATATGACCAATATTATGTCTGCGGTTCATTAGTGATCTATTGTAAATAAAGCTTAGTCAAAATACATATACATGTACATGTATATATAATTCTTTAAAAGTGAATGGAATATTTTATTTGTTTTAATGATCCTTAATTTGACCAATATTTTGTATGCTATTTATTTGTAAATGATGCTCAATCAAAGATTGTGATATTTTTACAATTGTGTTCAACATTTTCTGTGATCTCTTTGTAGTCATGGTTTTAATATGTTATGTTTTAATGTTTTATATTTGATAGAATGTCAAATGAAAAATAAATATCTACATTTAATAAGTCAAGTTTATGTTATGTCTTTGCACTAGAGTACATTGTACTATTGCATCTTCGGTTTAGGTTTATCTTCTTAATATGTACATTGTTTTGAGTCCGCCTATTTATAATATTAACAAACGATCAAACGAATGTATTGCAGTGCGTCTAGATTTTTTTAATTAATCTGTAATGTATAGCTTTTAAATCAATAATTTCCAATGTAGTGTTTTGCAGTTTCGAAAGGTGTTTTTACAAAATATATTACACAAGTTAGTAAACAGGTTGTCTTCTGCTTAAAGTTTTATTTACTCTAATTTAAAAAACCCAGTTTGTTTTTGACGGTGAAACTAGGATTGACAGATAATCGAACTAATTTAAAGCTGACGAACTTCCCATGTCCTTATCGAACTATGTGTTGTTCAGTTGTCAGACATATAATTATGACCTAAATAAAATAGCAGATACAGCCTTGTTCAGGGCTAGTACTTGTGAACCTACGAGCTCTGGTAAGAATCAGATACACAATACCCCTTCAGTTGTTTTTAATAATATTCTGATATATTGACACGTATGCATGATATATTTAAAACAAAAACCGACTTCAAATAAAAAACACTCAATGCTCATTATGGATAAAACTTAATATTAAATAAAATGAATGAAATAAACTAAATTACCCTCCGATATTGGAGAGTTAATATTGCATGTATTTTTAATTATAATAGGTAAATAACAGCAGGGTGGTTAAAACGCTACATGTATTTAAACACACGCATTCACGGAAAATGAAAACAAGATAAACTACAAAAAAATAAAATGAAAGAACATATGATGAGGAATGCTCTAATGTTTGAGGATATCATTTAATTATTGTCATCCATTCGCCGGCAAGGGGGCATCTTTGTCATATAACATCTTGACCTTTCCCAACGAACTCTCAATGAACCGTGATAGATTGCCTTTCTGTCTGAGGAGACGCGGTCATATTTTCATCTTCCAGCCAGTCTGATTCTCTGTCTTGTATCACAATGATGATTTCTAAAAAGTTAAAATGTAACTTTGTTTACCAAATATATATTACGTCTTCTCAAACATTTTGTAGAGTATGCGTATCGACAGGAATATAAAAAATGTACATGTATTCATACTCGGAATAGCTTCAGTTGCATATTCATTTAATGAAGAGAATAGTTAGGCGAATATTTGCGAAGTTAAAAGTTACCTTAAAAAAAAACTCTGAAGCGAGAGCAAAAAAATGCAGGGTTATCTGATCAATTTTAAACGGGTCCGTGTAAATGAGCTTTTTGCTCTGCTCCCTAGCCTTCACCATATTACTCGGCTCCATAGCAATTCGATCAAAACATTGACATATTCATTTTGGCATTAATAAGGTTGTCCAAAACGTTTGTATAAGATTTTTTATGTATTCTACGACAAAAACAGGTTGTTTTTTTCGAAAAGAAGCCAACTTTTATAACCAAATTGCAAAAAAGTACATTTTACACTGCACCCTGCACGGGAATTTCCTCTCGCTTCGATTTTTCATTCCCGTGTAACTTTTATATTCGCAAACATTGCGGCACAACAAATATACCGTTGGGTCATGAAAACTTTGGAGCGTGTTCATTACTATAAATTTTAATGGCAGCATCAACAATATCGAAGAAAACTGGGAAAACCCTGCCTTTTTCATCCATGATGGCGGATATTTGTTTACAATTTAAATGTCGGGAGCAGCGCGATTACCTGCCCTGTGTAGTATCAATCGGGACATCACGGCGATTTCTTCGTTATTTTCAGAAAGTACGGCAATGGCCGAGTTGTTACGATTGCAGTTAGTATTAAACAGTGACATCTGTAGATAGAAAACGCACTATAAAAATTGTGCTACACTTGTGAATTTTATGCTTTCAAATTTACAGTGTACCATTGCTTTTTTCAAGTGTTTTAGAACGGATAAGACTTTCATATTATTTTACTTTGCCTAATTTAAATAAAACGCATCTTACTAACTTCCTGTATCAGTTTTGACAACTTCTGATAATTGCAGGTTTCAAACAGATGTCGATCTTATCTTTTTGTGATTTTATTGTGATTGCTTGCACCTGTCACCGACATGGCATAATGACTGATAATTACATAACCTGTAGCTATTTTCATTTATTACATTGGACTATATATTTGAGATTTTGGTAGTAATTGATATACCTGAGTTCGTACAGAATATTGTGACGAACTAGTAGTGCTTTATTTTGAACACAAAATAACACTTCGAATTGTATGTTGAAATCAAATATGTATACCAAGTTGGAATTGTAATTAAAGATCAAGTATTGTTACGAAAAATACAGAACTGAAACCAGTTTAAATTGTTATTATTTATTTTTAAGAAATTACTGTTTAAACCACGAGGATATCTTCAGGGTGACTGATGAACTCAGTTTTTACCGGGTTATTTTGTAAATTGGTTTCCCGCTTCGCTTTTTATACGCCTGAAGTAAAATTTCGGAAGTATTATGGTATGGCGTTCGTACGTCTGTCCGTCTGTCCGTCCGTCTGTCTGTCTGTCCGTCCGTTAGCCACATCATGTCCGCTCAATATCTTAAAAAGTTTATGAGTGACAGTCATGATACTTGGTAGGAAGATTGGTCATGGTCAGTAGATGATACCTATAAATTTTGAGGTCACTAGGTCAAAGGTCAAGGTCACAGTACCATTTAATGCAAAAACCATGTCTGCTCAATATCTTGAAAAGGTAATGAGTGACAGTTATGGTACTTAGTAGGAAGATTGGTCATAGTCTGTAGATGACCCCTGTTAAATTTTAGGTCACTAGGTCAAAGGTCAAGGTCACAGTACCATTTAATGCAAAAACCATGTCCGATCAATATCTTGAAAAGTTTATGAGTGACAGTCATGGTACTTAGTAGAAAGATTGCTCATGGTCAGTAGATTACCCCTAAAAATTTTGAGGTCACTAGGTCAAAGGTCAAGGTCACAGTACCATTTCATGCAAAAACCCATGTCCGCTTAATATCTTGAAAAGTTTATGAATGACAGTCTTGGTACTTTATAGGAAGATTGGTCATGGTTAGTAGATGACCCCTTTAAATTATGAGGTCACTAGTTCAAAGATCAAGGTCACAGTACCATTTATTGCAAAAACCATGTCCGCTCAATATCTTGAAAAGTTTTTGAGTGACAGTCATGGTACATGTACTTGATAGGAAGGTTTGTCATGGTCACAGGTCAGCAGATGACCGCTAGACATTTCAGGTCAGTAGGTCAAATATTAAGGTCACAGTAGCTTTTCATGCAAAAACCATGTCTGCTCAAATAACTCGAATAGTTCCTGTATGACAGTCATGGTATTTGGTATCCCATTTGGTTGGTCATGGTCAGTAGATGACCCTTATAGATTTGGACGTAAAGAATTATGGTAGTACACCCATAATGCGCACAAGGTAATATTATACAATAACGTGTTGCATTGTCAAATTCCATCTTTCAATCAACTTTTACACATGCTAATAGGACAAATCACTTTTCACCTAAGTGAACGGCTAATTTATTGATCGGCTCATCCTTCGGGCGTATCATGCTCCGACACGCGGAGCTCTAGTTGATAACGCCAAAATTGTAATGCAGACGAATTTTTTTAATGAGTCAAAGTTAAACAGCATTTTATACTGCGAATGATGTTTCGTTTTTTATTAAGTGTTGAACATTTTATTACAAATGACATAACACATATTTGGTAGCGTTCATACACTTCAAATACCTAATGTTGATTTTAATGTTTGATTTTTAAATAAAATGTATTAAATATATTTCAATAAAAATAATATCAATTTTCAGAATGAAACAAAAAAAAGTGTGTAAAAATTAAATTAACGTACAACAGAGACTTCTTTCAAAATACCTTTATAATTACAAAGATACAAAATACACTCTTGAAAACAACCAAAATCTAATATCAAACTTACTATCGCAAAAGTAAAACGGACATTAGAACGTCATACAGCATAACGAGTGAACTAGTGGATAATCCCTTCCATACATGATACACCTTTCATCTTTAAGACGTTTTTCCATAAGTGACTCTTGGTTTTGTCTTGATGATGGTACATGTACATTGTAAAATTATGACATCTGGTAGACTTTGATATAGCTATAGTGTGTTGTTGCAATATAGAATTTCTTTTTCTCAGGACAGTAGGTCAATTTAAAAGGGCATGAGATCCCATCAACTCCGCCCAGCAAGGTGGACATCGTGTTGGTGGATGGCTGGAGCAGCACAATGCTGTGGTTGTCAGCACTACACACCAGGATCTGGTCCTCCGTCACTGCAATGATGCCTAATGACCTCTGCAGCAGTGGGCTGGTGAACGTCTGCAGGAGGTTGAGCTGGGCATCTAACTTTGTGATTGTGTTTCTTTCCCAGTCCGATAAAAACACTGATCCACTCGGTGTTGTACACATTGAGCAAGACTCCGTAAAGAGCTGGGATTTTGCATTGTCAAATTGCTTAAGAACTTTTCCATCAATTGATATTACTTCTAGCCACGGTTGACTTCTATATGCCACCACAAGATAGTTCCTGCATGATGTTATTTCACATATCTCCCCACTCACCGTCAGCTCTTTGCCCTTGATCAGTGTCTTGTCCTTCACCTGGATCAACTGGATCTTCCCCGAAATGTGCACTGCTGCAGTGTTTTCGTCAGTAAGACACATTCCCCATGGATAAGTATGTAGCTCTACTTCAGACACCACCTCCCCCTTCAGGCTATCCAGCAGCTGTACACACTGATATCTTAAGAGGGATACCACCAGCATGTCTGGAGACACAACTGCCAGGTCAGTGATGTCACCACTAGCAAGTATGATCGGCTGTATCTTAAACGTGGCCTGGGTCAGGTCTGTGGACACTGGGATGGATGTTGATGCTGGAGTGGGTAAAGGAATGTCTGTAAAAATGCACAATATGTTTATTTGCAATTGATTATACGACATTATGAAAGTAAGTTAAACATTAGGTGACTCTAGAGAGATATTGCACTTTATTTCTGTAAACAAATTGAAAACATGATGCTGTATATTACATTGTACATGTTTATACCTAAAATATGAACATCTGATAAATGTTGTAAACTTTACTCAGTATTTTAATAGCTGTTGGTTTCAATATTTAAAAGTATTATGCATTCTATTATTTGACAATGGAATTCATGTCACATTACCTTCGGCAGGAACAGCAGTGGTAGATTTTGTCACCGAAACAGGCGATGAAATACCTGGTAACATGAACAACATTAAGTTTTAAGACTTAACTACATGTACTAATGGCAAATGTTGTTTAAACGGTATATTTTGAAACTCTTCTTCCCTACCCAAATTATATATTTGGTTGTTCCTTTTAAACGTGTATAATATGTGAAGTATACATATTTTTTACGTTTTATGTTAAAAATTATGTTTGTAATTACATGTAAGAAATATTAAACATGATATAGCGTATGTTTGTCTTCAATAATTTTTAATATTCTTTTTATGTAATTTTTTTGGCCAAAATTAGTTCTTATTACCTGGAGATATTACAATATGTGCCACTCCATCTTTTTTCTTTATCATGGTGTCATCTGTGGATCCCCTGGCTCGAGACCTAGTCCTTGCTCCAACTACCTGGCCCATTGTCCTTCTAAAACAGGCAACAATTATGAAATATTATTTTTATTAAATCTCTCAATATTTCGATATACATGTATTATGGTTTAAACATATAGCTATATTATTATATTTTTTATCAACGTTAATTATGACAGTGATTTTTTGCTTCGAGTTGAATCTTGAAATAAAACTACAGTAAAGTCCGCTTATAAGGAACCCACTTATGAAGAAATTCCGGTTATAAGGAACTGATTTATATTCCCCTATCTTTTCCCAGAAACTAGTTCACTGTACGTTTAAAAGGAACTCTGTTTATAAGGAACACATTTTCATTGTCCTGATGAGTTCCTTATAAGCAGACTTTACTGTATTAAGATTTTTTTATCAGTATACGTTTAGATTTCATTTTCCTCTAGTAGAGAAAGATTATAATTATGTATTCATAACCCATATATCGTGATAAACAGTCATATAAGACTGCGTTTCACCAACCTTTTGTGTGTGCAAATAGATGCTTTTTCCTGTAAATAGTTTAAATGGATGTGACACTTAATCATCCTCAAACTATAAAAACCTTTATCAAAACTTTTTACATTATCATTTTAAAAGCATCACGTACAAAGTCTTTTTATCTTAATAAACCTTTCAATGTGCGCATTGGTTTATAAGTGGATTTATATTACCATGCCATGGTGATAGGATAAATATTTATTATGTAGATATATGATAAGCACTTGTTTATAGCTAGAACAGTGAGTGTTATAATTTATTGAAAAGTGCCATTTTTGTTTAAATGGAAAAGGGTATTATTATTTGGAAAATGTAATTGTAATCATTGTATGCATCATAATGAAAGAGTCCAACGCCAGTATATGTAATTATTTAGTAGAGTTAGTGTATGAAGGCCTAAAGTCACCTTAGTGCAAACTTCTTGTAGCTTAAAAGTGATATTTAGGAAGCAGTTTCTACGTTTAGAATTAAACCATCTGTAGGGCAACTTTAACTAAATTTCGTTTTCTTGGGAAAATGATTTCCATATTGTACAACATTAGTTTACAACTTCCTCAAAAGAGTTTTTAAACTATTGAAGAGGGTGTATTGCATACTTCTTTCTCCAATTCTTGAAGCCAATGTTTAGCAGTGCCAAGAAGATTGACTAACATGAAAATTAATAACTTTTTACTTAAATAAGGTTAAATGTTTGTGTTAATAATAAGTATTTTTTTATTTTCATGCATGCATATGTTTTGTAACTATGTTAAATGTTTTTTGAAAGAATAAGAAGTAAGAGGTATTTAAACATAAGTATAACTGATGTCAACTTGATATGTGCTGCATAGTATGCATGTCGTGTAAGCTTTGTATGTACGTTTGTTTTTAACCCATGGAAAACAAATAAACGAATACCCTTTAAAAATGTTAACCATTCGCTGTTTTAATAATTAAATCATCTAGTACTAATTGATAAACTAAAAACAATTGCGTTTCTGTATCAAGCCCAAAACACCGCACATGGTAGCATACACATGTCCAGTACTGAAGGACTATTCAAGTTGTTTTGCATTTTGTACTCATACTTATGCGTTAAAATTTTGTAATTTATAAGTTATTCAAATAAGCTTTTTCTTTTCGCTAACCACCTAATTGAATGTACATGTACGCTAAAAACAGGGAATGGCAGGCTGCACTTTTTATGACGCGGTCATGAAGTTTTGGTGACCGATTTGCTTCATATTACGTTTGTGCTTATGTTTCCCGAAAACATCGGGGAATCATATGATTATCTCTTTCGTTCATGTCCTCCATCCGTAATAAAGTATTGTTCAACCAGCTTCAAGGGGTTTTGTATAAAATTTACCATATGCCTTAATGGTCTTTGAATAGTGATATATTTCAATGTTAGTTTAATGTTCATTCATTGCGACTCCCAGATTGAAATATAGAGTTATTGGTTATAAAATATTTAGTAGGGCTGTAACGATTCACCGATTCATCGTGAGATCGTATTCGCGACTGTACGGGTGTATCGAATCGCGTCCTAAAAAATCGCGATTCAGAAAGCCCTTTACAAGAAATCAGATAAAACAAAATACAAAATACAGAGCTAGTATGCCTGAAGTTGTGCATTACTATTTTATCAGTTTAATGACTTCTGGTAAATGGTTTATTTCTTAAAAAGAACATGCTTCCAAACGACCTGCAGACCGCCATGCCTATCAGTACTTAAAAGTTGTTCGCAACAATACAAAACTACATAATAATAGTTTACAATTGTAAAAGACGATTCATGGTATATATATCTGTGTTGTTATTTGACATATGTTTTGTTTTAGTTGTTATTAAAGAAATACACACTATTTGATGAACACTATAGATACAAGTGTACTTAAGGGCTATGTACTTTAAATTTTCGCTATAAATATTTTGCATGTTTACTGTGTCAAATGTTGAGACAAACATCTTCTACTTTTTATTCTCAATAGTCATTAAACAAACATAACATTTGTTTTGTTGATTTTTTTTGCCAAAAAAGGGTAATTAACACCTTTTTTTTATTTTTTTATTTTTTATAAAAATATCATAATTTGTCAATGCATTCATTCCAAATTTACAATTTACATCGTATCGCGATTAATATCGTAATCGCAAGGCATTTATCGCGATACGTATCGTATCGCGACCTTGGCCAAGATACGCAGCCCTAATATTTAGTTATCTTCGGGAGTACTATTTTATTATATCTTGTGTAAAGCAGTTTTATTTGTATTGTGTCATTTTTGAGGACAAATGTTAACATTCTTCTAGATACTTTCCTCTTTAAAAGATATGACATCACCATAATAATCAGTTAAAAACCATAGTTTTGGGGGTTTGTCTTCACATTTGTCACACCTTCAAACCATAATAACGTCTTTATAAACCGACTTTCAAAATCATTTCACCAACGTAAATAATTCATTAGTCTTATAGTGAGGGTCCAAATCATCGATTTTTTTTATGAAATTGTTAACTTCATTCGAGAATTTATTCCCTTTGTATGGTGATGCAATACGCATTTGCGGATCTTTTTCCGACCAGACCCTTAACAGTATATTGAGGGTTCCGAACAAATCCAAGATTGCCGCCGTTTTTGTTAAAAATGCCATTTTCCTTTTATATCCGTTTTTTTTATTTACGAATATCAAACTTTTAAATTTGATTTTGACATTCTGACAACTAACCTACGTCCATATTATTAATAAAACACTAAAAAGTGTGAAAGCATGTCATTTTTTACCAAACACCTACATGTACATTAACTTCATGTTTTAACAAATACAGTAACATTTAACAGTGGTATACTGGTAATTTTCTTAAAAGCAACATTTTTAACATATAACTGATAATAGGGAAAGCCCTCAGGAAGCATAGCCTGCACGAGAAAACAGCAGCCTCGGTTTTATTGAAGCTGTTCATCAGTAGTAATGAATGATGCCACCCACAATGCAAGTTTTTACACCCTCTTCAATAGTTTAAACACTTTTTTGAGGAAATTGTAAACTAATGTTGTACAATATAGGAAAAGTCTGTTTTGATATCACATGCTTCATTGTAGACCTTTTTTGAGAAAAAACAAAACAAAAAAAGCTTTGTAAAACAAAAACCCTATTTTTGGAGAAATTAATTTTTAACGAAAACTTAGTATGATAATTGCGATGTATGGAAAATCTCAAATTGAGCAAATATTTGTGTAAATAAATAAAAAATACTTAATTGATGAAACTATAGATAAATACAACATTTAATATTTACACAACCACTATATCTCAAAATAAAGGGCTCTGTCAGTAGTTTATGAAACTGCAGCTGTGAAATCTTTGGCACAACATTGCAATCCAAGATAGCGTTCAAGATTGCCGCCATCAATCGCCAATTTAGTAAAATAATGATCTGCTAAAGTCAAACTTACTATATCTAGGTTGGGTATGAAAAGAATATTACAATAGTTTAGACAATATTATGTTCTTCAAATAGAAAATCCATTTTGACCATTACACGGTAAATGGCAAGGTCGTGTCAAGGTCAAACTGTGAAAAAAAAGCTAAAATGATTTGGTTTTTTTGTAGACTTTCTATCACCCTTTTTTAGATACATTTTGATTAATCTAGACAAAAAGTAGTTACACGATTGCACAGTGCATGTTTGTTTTTATAATGGTCTTCAAGATAAAACATTATGAATATTTTGAGAGAAATAGACAAACTATCACATTGGAGTCATGACGTACAAAATACTTAATGGACTTACTCCAAAATATATGTGTAATCTTATATCTGTGTCACATAACACCTCATACAATGTTAGATCTTCCACAAACCATAATCTAGCAATTTTAAACCGACCAAAAACCAATTATCTGCAAAACACTTTTGGATACTCAAGTAGGATGGTTTGAAACGGTATACCCCTCA
>Ga0224511_10002109_pt1 | contig 13003 bp, 6 predicted proteins | sample SF_May12_sed_USG_2_FD_169988 | JGI IMG/M metagenome (GOLD analysis project Ga0224511, IMG submission 169988) | Sediment microbial communities from San Francisco Bay, California, United States - SF_May12_sed_USGS_8_1 | ecosystem: Environmental > Aquatic > Marine > Sediment | place: USA...
CACCAGAGCCTAGGTTTATGTGATTGCAGGCGCTCGACTACTGAGATATTCCAACGTCCTAATGCACCCACCGCTTACAAAAAGTAATACTGGGCATAGCAAAGACATTTAGCTTCTTTCCGAACAGTTAGTCGATATCCACCATGAGTTTCTTGAAAATCTGTACTCCCGATTGAGAATAAAAAGGTGAAAACACTTGAAATTACCAGGCAAGGCCCTGGACGCAATCTTTTCAAAAGTTTCGAGAAAGAGTCACCTGAACAATTATTAAAAAATAAAGTGATACATTTTGATTCCATGGCAGTCCTGAAAAAAGCAGGGAATAGACTTACTTCCACACTCTTCCCATTCCTCTAGATATACATTGCATGGTCGCACCTACAGAAATCACATCACCATATAAACCATGTAGCTTTATCGCCCCTTCCGAAGTTAACGGAGGCTAACGGAGATTAGGGGTACTAGTTCAGGCCTAAGGTTTGCACAAATATGCGAAAACCATGCCCAAGGTTGCACGTACAATAATTACATCGCCATATAAACCGCATGGTATTATACTACATATCAGTGACATCGCATAAACTGACATATGAGTCGGGTAGGCTTTACAAACTGCTTGACAGAATTGAAAGCCTTTACTGTTTAAATTGTAGGGAGAATGGTGGACCACGGGTTCCGGTTTCGATTCCAAGTTTGTGCACCGCTTTGTGCTTTTACCCTCATTTGGTATTGATTGTGACTTTAAATGAAGTAAGCCGCTACAATGCCAGCTCTATGGGGTACACTATGGACCATCATGGAAATGACCCATTGGCTTCACAATGTCATCCGTGTAAAACGAAATGATTTTGTCTTAAGCTATTTAATATTGGATGTTTGTACGGGGTCCGATTTGTAGAGTCTACATCGCTGTAGACCACACAGTCTCAGCACAGGTAAACAGACCTTACCAGTACCTTACCATCCAAACATCCTCAGGTAGACCAGTTTCTTGGTCAGATGGAGATTGTCCAGATGGAAGGGTGGTAACTTTATCTGCATCTTTCTTCGACTGCTCGACATTTGGTGTATTTTCTTCCATTTTTGAAGGAGATGCTGCCATGATGCCTAAACCAATAAAATGAAGAAGATGGCAGAAAACAAAGAAACATCAAGCTAGCCAATTACTGAGCTAGCTCAGTAAATATTGTAATAAATGACTAGTCCCAATCATTGTAACTGAAAATTCTGGACGGGTAGCAATGGGTACCGACTATTAATACACCTATTAATCAGTGCCATATGTCACTGTATTAATGCACCAACTAAGTGGTATAACTTGAATGATTGAGAAGATGCAATGATCCAACTGATTGACCACTCTCCACTATCTATTCTATAGTAGTAATATATCATGTGACTATGAATGATTGAGTGGAGTACATCACACCGAGTTCAACCAATAGCCTGAAGACGTAAAACTAAAGTAACTCAATTCATCAACCGATTTGTCACACCCCCACAAACGACAAAGTCATTCAGTCCACGCCTAGACCAGTGACCCAGTCCCAAGTGAGGGCTGATAGTGACTGATACTACTAGTGACTGATCAAGTGAGTAACTCACTCAGTCACTGACTTGACTGTGTGTTGATGACTCCCAGTCCCAGTGACTGAGTCGTTAGTCTGTACCGTAAGCGGTCTCCGTAACCTACTCGCTACTAGTACTACTGACTACTTGTCCTGACTATTTGTCTATTCCTTACAGTCACATAGACACATACCCCTTCAGACTGATCGAAGCGGTTTTATTTCAGCAACCGTGCAAAAACATTTTTCAATTTCAACCTCGGGGCTTTATATATCAGGCCGGGGCCTGTAATACTATATAGATTTTCGCGGCGTGTGTTGCATCTCATAACTTCAACACAACCATCGCTGATCATGGTATTTGTGAAAGCTCTTTGTGACCTATGAACCACCTCTGAACTTTCACCTCGCCCTTGTTATTATCGTTTGCGAAACACACGTGCTTCCGGCAAGTTAGAAACCAAGAACGGAAAAATCAATATATCCCGTCAGTGCGTCCACTGACGAACACTGAATTCCAATTGATTTGTTCACGCTGATCGCCCTATAGAGGCCTGACTAAAGCACCCAGCTATACAAGACTCTAATGTCTCCCATGACCACAAGGTGAGTGTCGTAGATTGGACTTCGGAATGGAAGCCTGGAAGGGCAGTTGAACTAACTGGATTCGATGAACTTGTAGTTGTAGTAGCTGTAGTTGTAATGTAATTGTTGTATTGTTTGTGAACTACTGTTATTATGTTTCGATTACCAAAGAGAAAACTGTAGCAGTGCGAGGTTTGCTAACCAGTTAGAACACTTCACTCTATATACATTTAGTAGGGGGCTTCCATTACTTGTCTAGTACCTACGCGGGAACTAGCAGGTTTACTTGAGATTGGTTGTCCGTGTCACGATTCACTGGTCACATACATCATCATTTCGGTGTTCACTGAACAAAAAATCTATGAAGAGTGTAGGCATTCAATGGTATGCCCTTTTCACTGACCCTACTGTATACAATCCAGCGTTCTCTACACCGACTACACCACATTGGTTGCCTAATGAAAATGGTACTGATTTGGTGTCTATTGGAATAGTTTTTGATCATTTACTTCATTGTAAGTAAGTCGATAGTGGTCTATGAATTGACTATGAGCAGCTTGTCTAACATCTGATAATCTTGGCCATATGCGCAAAACAAGCATGTATATCGGTGTCAGGAAATGCATGGTCTTGGTTTTTACAGGCCAGTCGATGATGAATAGAGCGTCTGCCATGAACCTTCTCAGGGCCCTATACATTGGCCTGTTTCTCTCAGTCTGTGCCGGAGGCTCCACAGCTCGAATCTATGGTAAATATACTTCACTCTTCCAGCAAATATAATAAGTTTAATCTCTTGAGACTTACTTCCCCCCAGCATCTGGTCATAATCTGCATCGTACGTTTTGCCTGATTGCCTAGTCTGTTCGCTCTGACAAACTCAGCGCATTTAGCTCTGTTCTATACGTTTCATTTATTTCAGCTGCTGCCTAGGTTTTTATTTTTGTCTAATTACTAAATGGCTTCATGATTGCTCATTTGAACTGTGAAAGTCACCAGACGCATCTGAGCGCTTGCTGGGTATCAACCCCTACTGGGAACTGGCATTGATTATCAGGTTTAGTCATAGGTCAGCGAAGCTTGTGTCCATCTCTCTCAGTCTAGTTTTTCTGGACTGTGAAACAGATATTTGAAATTGATGAAAAGTCTTTATTTATTGAATTGGTTGAACCATTGCTCGCGACCAGTGATCAAAATGAGGTACAAATACATTTTTTACAGTTGAGACTAGCATGGTAAAGTCGAGCAAATTAGAATCTGGCCCAAAGTACAAAAAGAGAGACAGTTCAGGTCGTCAGGAAAAAGTCCGTCATCATACAATATACATACTAGCCAAATAATTATATAACATGTCTGTATGTCTTGCTAGGGTTGCTGTCCTAGCAGGTCTCGTGTGAACTAGTTTGGGTTCAGTTCCATTTCACATCAAGGGAGTTTTTCTGGCACATTTGGACCCATGCGCTGGTTGACGACATTCGGTCTATCGAAACTCCTAGCTATCACAATACCTTAGAGATTTAAAGATTGGGAGCATTAAAAGTAGATACAAAAGCCTTTTTGTTGACTGTTCTTTTAATTGATCGCTGCTGTTTTGTAACTAAGCTAAAAATGAGATGTCGTTGACACATATAGCGACACGCATGACTGACTTGTGATCATCTAATGTTACTTATTGCGAGCTTGACTCTAATTCCGTATGCGAGTGTGCGTCACACAGACCGGCCATTACTAGTATTACTCGTGTTAGTAGTTTGTGGCAACTCCTTTGCCATGCGGCCAGGATGGCAAATAGAAAATAAAGTGATGACCTGGTATAGCTGGCAAATCAGTGTCAACGATTATGCCGTTCATAGCGTCTGAGATGTTTGTATGATGATAAGCGTTCACTGAGTGGCTAGAAATATTGATGAACTTGACTACAACGCTCTGACGCATGGCTAGATAAGTTTAGATTTGAATTCCGCTGTTGTAATACCGTTATATGGATTGACTATTGGGGATTGAAGATTACTGCGTAGGCTGTCTTGTCGGAGATATTCCTCGTTTGCGTGCTGTGCCCCGCTGCCGAGCAAATACTAAGTCCGTATCTTGACTAGTCTCCATTCCCGGCAAATATATGCTGGTATAGCTAGTTTTATGACTTGATTAGAGCCCCTACATCTCATTCTAGACAACAAAGGCGAATAAAGTCACAGATACAGTCAGCCATCATGTTAGGACCTCTAGTCAGAGAAATTCTTAATCAAAAGGACAACAAGCAGTAACCCTTTCCGACTAAAATGATTGTACGTTAATGGTAATTCATTGGGGACTCCAACTTAAGTAAGCCAAGTATTTTAGTTTTGCATAGGCTAGTATAGTTGGACTGAGAGACTCTACTTCCCCATTATGCCAGTTTAGGACCTTTATTCTGAGAAATTTTCAATCAAAAGGACAGTAACCCTTCTTCACTATTTTATGTTAATTGGTAATTCATCAGGGTTTTCCAACTTTAGTAAACAAAGTATTGTAGTTTTGCATAGACTAGTAGTTAGGTTGGGAGCGGGAGAGGCGGGATGGCTTAGTGATCAAGAACCGGCCTCATAATTGTGAGCACCTTTGTTTGAATCTCGATCACGCCGGACTCCCGTTGTGAGTATGAACTCCTCACATCGTAATCCTAGCTCCAAACAAAAACAAGCCTCATTATGAGTTATAGCATTGATACTGACTTGCTGATCATATGCATTCTGTGTCTAGGGGGTCACTATATGGCTATTTGTACTGTGACTGTGTTTCGGCCTACACTTCAACTGCTCTTCCTTGAAACGGTGTACTATCGGTGATATTTCTTCATGTGATTGGTTGGTGGGTTTTTACTCAGATTTCACAGCTAGCGGACGGTATTGGCGCTTTAAGAGATGTTATATGTATTTACTTTGTAAGGCAATTATACTTTAATCATAAATCATGTAAAGCCACACCCATTGATGGATCAGCCGAGCATAAATGAGTGAAAACTGACATCTGTATAGGATGAGCCAATAATCCCAAGAGGGCTATGAGGCCATTGCAAAAGTAAGCTTCGATTTAGCCTGATCCATGACGGGAAGATTGATATACAGCACACCTATTATTGTCTTATAATTCATTGACGCTGAACAATCTCATCCAAGTATGCGTTACTAGTGTACCCAAATCACGTGTCAATCCAGGCATATGGGCAGTGTTTCTTACTGTACATACATTCTTTGAGAAAAGCAAGCACTGTGCATATACTCTGTGGATAATATTTGGGATATACCATGGACATGGTTAGGGAGGTGCCATGGCTAGTGGTTAGAGCGCCTGCCACTGGTGCTGAACATCTCGAGTTCATAACACGGCTTGCGCACGGAATTTTCAAAATTTCTCTCTGTACACCCAGCAGTACCTCTCTTCAAAGCTGATCCTCTAGCAGCAGGGTTGGAAATATTAAATACAATTCGGTACTCGTTAACGTTACTCATCCCATTTTGTGGAACGAAAATGGTAACAACTAACTCATGAAGATTCAGTATCGAAATCAATATCAGTTACAATCAAAATGCATTCGATACTCTCATTCTCTCAATAACTGACTCACCTGCATTCAATGGTTATGAAATTTGTTAGTACCCGACTAAAACAGCTAACTGCTATATACTACTAGCTAGTAAGTATTGTACTAGTAGTAGCTATGAATTTCCATCCCTACCCCGCTCTGGCGAGTTTAGTCAGCTAGACTTTAATATTGAGTGGTGTAAAAACAGTGCAACCTATTAACTTTGTGCATCCTCATTGGCGTAATTGGTTGCAAAAGCTAGTTTTTTCGTTTTTACGCTAAATTTAAAGAACTCCCAAATAACATTCATTCAATGACATTTTTGTTTATTTTTTACTTGATAGGTCTGGCATTTTTATGCCACATCTCCTGTAGGTGTATCGAGTATCAGATACAGATTCGTTCCTTTCTCTGAAAGTATCAGGTATTTGTAACTGATACACAAATAACCAGTGTATCGAAATCGGAGTATTCGATTAAAAAAAAGGAACTTTTCCAACCCCGTCTAGCAACCGCTTCCCCACACAGCCTTTATGGGCTAAGGGAACAACCTTTACATAACATAACATGGTCAAACATGCAGAACTGACATATGCCTATGAAGGGGATTAAGCTTCAGAATCAGTGAGATGAGACTGGGTTCTCATCCAATGTTCACCGCCCAGAAGAGTGTATTGACAGTATGCTGAAATCAATACAGAGTGAGGCAAATCAGGCATTTAGCTCTCTTTCACACGACTTGACGTAAAGACTTTAAATTGGAATGAGGATTATTAGATTTTAGTAGCTGATGACATTCAGATAGCTAGCCTTCAGCTCAGCATCATTAGTTTCAACAATTATCATACATGGATGCCACAGTAACTAGCAAACAGAGCCTTCATTTACATTACATTATGCATCTTATAGGATGTGGGCATACTTCTGGTTTATGATGAGGGTCAAAACAGGAACAAAGATAATTTAGATTGACTGAATGGACTCAATCTCCATTTACACCCGTTTAGATCATATTTTAGCTAGAGAGCCCCAATGAAGGGCTCTCCTGTTCTCCTGATCTGCACGATTTCATTGAACCCTAGCTCTTCCACCATTTCCTTCGTCATACCTTAGCCTGATCAGATCAAATATACTGATATGAAACTTTCTCCAGGCTATTGGGGTTCTCAGTATGACTGTAACTGCTCAGTAATTTCCATTTCATAATAATACCGGGCGGCGTAGAATTGTATAATTAGACGGGAGGATAACTCTATGCAGAGAGGTACCTGTACACCTATATTCAGCGGTGGTAATCGCCGGTGTATCGCATTGCGCAACCATAGGCTTCTACCTGTTTTGAACTTGGATGGTGTCATGTAGAGAATTTCCTATATAAAGGACATATGTGAGTATCACCTCAAATAACCTAAAGATGAGAGAATATAGGACCATTGTATTTCATGTATTGATATTAAGATAAAAACATTTTTTTCGCAGCTACCATCAATGAAAGAAACTGAACTCAAAAGTTCATAGGTGCATAGTATTACCAGCAGTATCAGTTAGTACAGTTCCGAGTCATCAAGCAAAGATAAGTAGGTTCTAAATCAGGCGTAGCCGTGACCGAATCTGTCAGAACGGTGCCATAAAGCAGGCCTCAATACTATTACCCGTCAGAACAACATCGTAACAGTGTCAGAATGTCGTCCGAGCCACAACTGTTTTTTATTGTTCTCTTCGGACATTTCGCCACCCAATTTGACGAACCTCCTAAGCCTGAGGCTTGTTCTAGAGCGTTAGGAGCTATAGGAATTAGCTATCCTGCTCTGTGCTCAAATACTCCATATTCTCCCAAACTAGTTCTGGTAGCCCATTTGGTAGAACCTGAAATCTTTGGGCAATTCAATAACCATTCCCTTGTGGTCCACATTTAAAAATCAAAGTCTCCGAAAACAAATCAAAGATCTTCAATAAGATATAGCCTGCTAACCCTGTGTCAACAGAAATCAGCTTGAGGCTGTACATGCTTGGCATACAATTGAAGAAAATGTGAACCTTAGGTGTAACTGATGACGCCAAATGAAAAAAATCGGTGTGTTCAGGTGTGGCGATGTAACGGCGATTTGTTTTTGAGACCATTGCGGTCTTACTCAACATCATGTTTGTATGAAGGTTAATGCAGTCTGATTACTTTCTATTGATTTTTAGGCTGTCGGTACAACCCCGCTCTCTGCGAGGACTTTGAGACCTGTGAAGAGGGTAAGTGTTCGACGGAAAACTGTTGACACCACATGTTGGGCCCACATTGGGGACTGTTGCGTGGTAGAGAGTGGACGCAAACACATTTTTCCCCTTGTTTTTGAAAAGGTTTCAGTTGCCAGCACGCGAACACACGGTCGCGGTGAAGAAGCGCAGTTGAGTTCAGGATGGATTTCAATCGTATCAAAGTTGTCCTCTCTCAACTTTAACTCCTCGGCTAGAGCCGAACAATCGCTCGCGATTCGTTATCCCCACGTAGTAATCAAGTCTCTTTGCGGTAACCTTGACATTTGCCTAAACTACTCCGATAGCGCCTACTTTAGGTCCCAGAATTCTGATCGCGTGTTTTCTGTCGCAGACCGCGACCGAAAGTGAAAGATGCTTTTTAAAATTGCGCTTTTCGGTCGCTCTCCTAAACAGAAATGGATTTGGGTCGCGAATAAACTGAGCACGCAAATGCACCTATAAAGTGGTACTGGGTGGTACTGCTGAAAAAACGAATTCATATAGTTATACAGTAGAAAATTATTATAGGGATGTTTGCTATAAGACTACTTTTTGGTTGTCACAGTTAGCTCCAGTCATTACAGTGTGTCTGCCTTTTCTTGACACCTCAACTGAGGGACGGTAAAAGAAGGCTCTGGCGAGAAATATTTCGAGAAGGCATCTGTCCCATGTGAATTAATCTATAGTCTGAGTGTGTCACGAAATAATTCATAAACCGCAGTGAAATTTCAAGGTGGCCGTTGTACTTTTGATTCCAGGCTACGGTCAGAATTTCAAACTACTGTAGACTGAGCGGAATTGGAACTGTTGCATTACGACAATAACTCTCGTTGAGGTTTAGAGAATAGATTTTCTATCTCCTTCCTCTCTATAGTGGTTAAAACCGGAACCTCTATAAATCCATATATGCCATCACTGCTGGCCGATCCTAGTGCACCATTAGTCTATACGCAGAATCAGTGCAACATACAAATTGGGGCCCCAGAATAAAACTCAGAATGGTTTCCATCATCACAAATTCAAGCAGATAAAAAATAGCATCACACGCCCACATTCACAGGTTCCTCACAAGTTTAATCATCCGAGTAACCCAGTAACGCACCTCTGGCTAGTCGTATCTAGGCAAATCACTATATCGTCGCCATAGCCCCTAGATGAGATGCAAATGAAAGCTTGTGATGGCGTTGTTTGATCTGTTAATTTTAAATGCTTCTTAGTATGCCCGCTGTATATATTTGAGTGAATGGCTTCGAGCGTGTAGCTTCAGCTAAGCGGAGGAGCATGGTTTATTGAGGATGGATGAGTCCCCGATGGTTTTTTGCTTCAGTTCATTTTCCACATTACCATTCCTTGTGTGGGGTTATGGTTGACAGGGAGACTTTGTTGGGGCTCAGAACCGAATTAAGGTTGGATGCTCTTTTTTTCATTCTCATTGACTTTTCTGGGATTCGAATCCACGACTCACTTCGTGCAAATCATGTGTGCTAGCCACTAAGCCATGGCTGCTCCCTGTGCTGTATTGATGATGTATAAGTCATCAATAGAAATCTAGCTAATATCCTGAAAGACCTCCAGACCAGCCCAAACAGAATCGATATAGATCATCATGGCTATATATACAGGAGGATCATCCATTGCTAAACTAAATTCTGTCGTTAATATTGAATCGCTGACGTAATATTTGTTGTTTACCATCTACACTGAACAGAACTGATTGCCTAGTAGTTAGTTATCACTAGCTTGATACCCACGAGACTATCGAAGCAGCTCCTTTATGTATATTTCTTTTTTTAGATAATCTATTCGGCTTGTGCCGAGGCTTGATGGAAGAGGAGCCGCCAATATTTATCCTAACTGACTCTCTGAAGAGTCTCCTGGAGTTCACACTGAAAGGCCTACTACAGCTAGGTATCTATAGTATTACATTAAAAATAGCTTGGTTTAATGAACTTCGGTACATTCCGTTTCAATGCATATGGATTTATTTGCCTTTGGGCATATTTCTGAGCCTGATGATTCGTCAGTCTAAAGACTTCTCATTTTACACGTGTGGTTAAGCTTGGTGTGCGCCTCTCATCAACATATTATGACACTATGCGTCTACGGTCCATGATAATTTTTTTAAATGTGTCCTCACACTGTGATCATGATGAGTTTGTGCCCATCTCATTAGTTCCAGCCCTGACGCCGGGTGGAGCCTTGGTGCTGACTGGCTCATGGTGCTCTATGCTTAGCCATCACCAATGAACTATGTGCAATAAAATATCTAAACTGGTTATTCAACAAGCGGGTAAAATGAGTGCTGCTTTTTTTCTTCTGTAGGCTATAGTTGGAGTGATGAGTATACGCAATGCATTGTGGGTGGCCTACTCGAAAGCCATCAAAGAGCTCTAACTCCAGACTTGGTCTATTGTGATAAGAGAGAACAGGAAAAACTCAGGTATGAGAACTGTGGGATAAAACACTGCGAGACACCAAGCGATTCAGCACAATATCGCATCCATTCACCACTAAGCCAGGCATTGAGCCTTGGTCGTGTCGACACAAACCCAATGTCAGCTAGTCAGCAGACTTCTGCAGGCCAACGGAGTCGATAATCGGTCTAGTCTGCAAACGTCTTTAGCTTAACCTGGAAAGTACTTTCCTTTGTTCGCTCTCAATTAAAAGTGATTAAATGTAAGAATACGCAGTCCGCAATAGAACTGAATACACATGGGAAGAGTGTGGCGATAACAGAGTATTCTCACCAAATGAACCAAAATGTATTTGAAACTCCTGACATCTGCTTTCCAAAACATTGAACTGATTTGCGATGAGTTCAATCTAGCACAATGGTCATATACCCAAAACAATGTTATGTAACAAAGTTTCAAGAACCACGCCATTGATCAAAGGAGTGGCGAAGCTAGTTGATACCATAAGAGTTCTCAAGCAACTCTAAATCCGTAGAGTTTGTATGTCGTTGTAGATTATATGGTTTCTCCTCTGAGCAGCATATCTAAAGCATCATGCAGAGCATTATTGATTTCATTGACACTGTTTCCTGAATATTCCTTACATCATGGATTGATGTCTATATTGCAGTTATCAGGATACTGCTTTAGGAAACCGATTTGATACTACCCCGGGCTATCTCACAGATACAACGCTGCTGAACAGTCAAACAATGGTTGGTTCTACTCATTTTACTGGGGGGAGGAGGCTTTACACGGGACTACGAAGCTGGGTGAAGCGGCTTAGTGAATAGTGCACTGGGCCTAGTTGAAATCATGGGTCCCTGGCTTCATTCTCATTTAAGGGCAATACTTTAGCACTTCACCATGACGGTATTTGTATCCTGACGTTAAACAAGGGAGGTCCACCCATTGAATAACCTTCTCAATGGGGCCTGGAAGGTTCACAATGATACACCCCGGTGAACACAGACTCAAATACTCGATTAGCCAATTTCTGTACACCTCTGATGTGTGTCACAATACAGAGGAAGCCAAAGAGTTGTTAAATAAAAGCAGCTAGCTGCGCAGTTTTGTTTGCATCAAATTTTTTATGACCTTTTGGTCAGTCAATGAAGATCCGCTGCCGAACAACCAACTTTCTCTTTCAAAAAGAGATTGCACACAAAAATTAGGCCTGTGGTTATGATTTCAATTTTTCAGGTACCATCTTAAAGCAAAAGTTGCCTCGAGGTCCACATAGTCTCACTCACTCCATATTGATCGTCCAAATTATAAGTTCCTCACCATGTGTCCCCTGTGTTTTTCCAAACTAATCATCCCACTGGGCAGGGTTTTTCTAGAATCGCTTCATTGTCTCGAGAATAGATCAGATTGCGTTGGGAAATATTCCCGTGTGGGTTCGAGTACATAGTTGGAATACTTTCTCTTGTAGGCTGGTGACTTTTTATCTGAATTGACTGATGCCGAGCTCCTCTTTCTTAAGAATTATCTTCTCTCTCAAGATGGCCGACCTAAAACAGTTGTGGGTAAGAATGTGAGCCAATCATCCGCCGTAAAGAAGTTCTTCTACAGTATTACACGCAGTATGTGTAATTCCATTTTTGCTTCCATTACTCCACACTACTGCACTACTTTCAATAAGATCAGATTATCCTTTCTCGTGCAGATAGCGTGACTAAACCAATGGCTAGTTTCCTGGGTCCTCCATAACACGATGCACCTCAGTGCTCTTTTGAACCTCCTATATTTGATCGAACAAACTGACAAATAGAGATAAACATAATCACTATAGCTGAGACCAAAGGTCTGCAAACAGTGTGTAATTACCCACCTTCGAAGCGTGTGAATGACTATTATGTTGGATCAGCAACCTTTACATGTGCTACCAAGTAATTATTTCACTTGAAGGTGACACCGGTAGAGCATATTCCAGTTGAATTTCCCCGGATGGTATTCCCTACTGAGTTGGTGATTAGGGTTCACAGCAGAACCGGTCACCGAAGCTACCTAAACTTCATACCCGTGCTACTAGATATTGTTATGCGTAGCATACGCTGTGACTGGCCTAAAGAAGAGGTCCATGCCGTAAAGCCAAACATTGTACAATCGTTAGCGCTAAAACCCCCAAAGGGGAGTCCCCATCTAGCTTCACATTCCCTAAAGAGTTGCGTTGCTGAGTTATGAGAAAAAGCGGATTATGTGTCTAGGTTTTCAAACAAACCGTACATGCCATGGAGATGAAGGCTAGTCCTGCGTTAGTGTGATAAAAACATAGAAAGAAGGTGTGGAGGTCTCACCTGTATCCTCATTCTCATGGCACCGGGATGGCACAAGGCCCAGCATGGTCAAGATTATACCATCCCTAGTTCAAGCTCTGGTCACGCTGTGTGTTTGAGCATGTCATGTGATTCGCAGCTCCTTTCGCCTCAGGTTCAGGGTTGTCGTTAAGTAGGATGGTCCGACGACGGAACAGGGAATATAAAAGTCAAAATCTTTAGTGGTTGTGGTTATCTGGTGGACCAAAGAATATTGGTGAACTAGAAATTAGCATCCCTTTTAACTGTTTCAAAGGGGACGTTACTTGAATG
>Ga0224511_10002110_pt1 | contig 13001 bp, 7 predicted proteins | sample SF_May12_sed_USG_2_FD_169988 | JGI IMG/M metagenome (GOLD analysis project Ga0224511, IMG submission 169988) | Sediment microbial communities from San Francisco Bay, California, United States - SF_May12_sed_USGS_8_1 | ecosystem: Environmental > Aquatic > Marine > Sediment | place: USA...
TTAGAGAGGACACCTTCCCGAACATTTTGATACCAAAACATTTTATGCGTACTCCAAAGTTAGGTACCCCCCTCTGGCTCCCAGACTATACGTAAATAAGGTTTAAAAATTACATTTGGTAAGTATTATGCATATATACTGGAAAGAAAACTTGTATACAATGTACATAGACTTACACTTTGTCCGCTCGAATGATAACTTATTTAACGTACCTGAAACAAATAGTAAACGCATTGTGTTTCCTGTGTTCTTTCAATTGAATTATAAAACGAAATAATTTTGCCGTGCTAATTGACAATACTTGTTGACGATTTCATACATTTAGATGTAAACGCGTCTTATTAAACGTGATGAGCGAAAGATAAAATTTAATGACAATTAGAGAGTCCATTTAGGTCAATATAAGATAAGCGACAAGTAATTAATCTTTATAATAATGCACTAAAACGTATTAAACCATCATTTAGCATTTTTACTTTTTGAATACTTAGAGCATGGATGGTAAAAGTGATAAGTTACAAGGGCCTTAAGAGTTAGTACTTCAGTTCAGTTGAACTATACACAGTACATGTATATGTTTGAATATGAGGGTTTCCTGATATTAAGTGAAAAAATAAATTCCGTAACATCGAGAAAGGAGGCAGGCTGTCGAATGTCAGTTGACACCAACTCCATCCTCCAAATACGACGAATGGATGATATTTCTATGGTGTTCTGAACACCGATGCCCCGATTAAACTGACATGGTCGGACCTTAATGAATAATTCAAGAAATTTATCACAAAGTGAAACAAAATAATATCATACTTATTGTCATTTAGCTATACTAATTGTTTGTTTAACAATTTTACGACATTTTCAATATGCTTTGGTCATATAAAGATGGTCAGTCAACTTACGCATGACCAGGCTCCGCGTCTAGTTACCTCAGGATGAAATCACAACTCTTATGACGTCATACAGAAGATATGTTTTGTATTTGAATCACGGATATATCCGGAACCGGGCAAATATTTCTATTTTTTTCAAACGCAAAACCTTTCTGAACTTTATATCCAAATCTTCAGATGACAGAAAGCGAGGTATAAATTTGCTAAAGCATATCTGGAACTATCACTACCGAGACAATGAGTAATATTTTAAATGTGAGATTTATTCTGTATTATTTCTCATTCGGAGCCAATGTTTATCTACACTGATCATCCTACATATATGTAGCATATAATCCTCTGTTTATATCGTATGGTGTACCATTTATAACATAAAAACTATAAATACAGCTTTTACCATAAAATCTAAAAAATAAATGTCTTAAGGGGGATAGGAAAGGCAAATTGGCCAAAAGCAGTCTAAAATAGTCGTTTTTCATGTTCAAAAACTGGCTATCATATTAAAACAAAATAAGTGAAATATTATTATGTTACCTCAGAAGTATCATTCTTTAGAAATAAAACAAAACAACAATTTATTATTAGCCATTATTTTGCCAAAACAATAATTTTACGCGGGCCGTATTTAACTTTATGCATTAAGGGAGTAAGTTTAAAAGTTTAAAAAGAAAAGGTTAAAAAGTAGGACGTAAACAAAATGTTAAACCAGAATTTCTTTTTCTTTTTTGGACAAACTATTACGGTTTTACCTAACTCTAAGATGACCTCCGTTAATACATAAAGTTAAATACAGCTAAGTGTGAAAGGTGTGCTCTTAGGATTTTTAGAGTTCTGCTGGCCCGCTTAAAATGATTCTTTTGACTAATTAATGACTAATTACAAATTGTTATGTTTTTTTACTAAAATGTTATACTTTTGAGGCAACATAACAATATTTCACTTATTTTGTTTCAATATGATAGCTAGTTTTTGAACATGGTAAAATACTATTTTGGGCTGCTTTTGGCTATTTCGCCTTGTCCCTTCCCCTTAACCGGAGCTCGAACTTCGCCATTCTCTCGTAGACTTGAGACAAAATAAACAAACGGGCATCAGCGTATACGTCTCGTCACAGGCCTGGGCTGGCCAATGGCAAGACAATATCTATATACTAGAAGAAAAATTAAAACTTTATCGCGCACAATACATGATTTTTCAAGGATATTGGAGATGAGCGGACGAGAGACGACTGAGAAACGGCGAAATAATATTGACGGATAGTTTATCAGTCTAACTTCAAACGCAATGTGTGAAAGTGCTAAATGTCTAGTAAAACAATTTAGTAAAATTATATAATACAAATTGAGGAGATGTTAAAAGAAAAATGTTGTAAACAATGTACACAGGCCAAGTTTAAGGACAACGTGACAAAATGGCGCGTACTAAAACAAACACATAGGACAACACAAAACCGAGTAAACAATTAGAGGTTTAGTGACAGTTTGATAACAATTTATGTTCGTACACAAGTGACATACTTTGTTGAAACACGTAGGTGTTTATTTACGATGTATGGCATTTATAAATGCCGCATTTCCTTTAAGATAAGAGTGGATAGCGGATTGAATTATATGGTAATTGACATACTTAACACGAAAGTATGCTTGAAAACAACCGTATCATAATACAACAAATCTTTTTCAACGAAGGTTTTGACATGAAAACATCCTTATCTGTCATTGACCTGTACAATTCGGCTATTATCGATGCCTTATAGTCATTCATAGAAAAGAAAACTCTACCCTTTTTCTTTTTTGTAGATGACTTCCTTATTTTGACTCTTATAAAATTGTCCTGTTATGTGAAAAATCAAACAAACATGACAAGATTTCCGGATAGCAGAGCACCAATCAAATCTAGAAATATATAAAGGCTACTATATATTTCCAAATTGTTCCATAGGAAATCACGAATCAAACATGTACATGTAACCGAATTTTGACGGTTAAATATATGCTTAAAATGGAAAAATACCTTTTCGCAATCAGTAAATGTCTACTTATTTCTTTAGTGACAAGAACAATAGAAGGCAGTCACTTCCGAGGAGGGTCAATATTTTGGAAACCAACGGGAAATGGAAATGAGGTAAAGTGATGTTTATTTGTTTTGCAGAACTTTATTATTTTGAGTGCAGCGGAAAAACTGGTTTAAACCCCAAATTGTCATCTTTAAACCGTTACCAAGACGGTGACAGGCATTTCTTGAATAACACCTTTTTTATTTAAAAATAAATTAAAAAAACTTAACAAAAGTATATTGTTTAGTGATGTGATCTGTTATGTGTTTTTCTCGTAACGCTGGCTGTTTTTGTCTTTTGTGTGGGCCATTTTTCATGGTGACCTAAACTGACCTTATTTGATTTGTTTGCAACATGTTTTTGAGCATTTCTCTAATGCATATTTTTATACAGAAAACTAGAAACAAATAAAAATTAGCGCCAAATTATTTGATAGATATTCATAAGTGATACATTTACCCCGTCACTTTTCTTAATGCATCTCGGACACAAATGTGATTAAATACGCAATAGTGTACTCGAAGCCCACCAAAAGTCTGGAGACAGCGTTAAAAATGCTGTTCATTTTGTTGTTGTTATAACATATACATTTGTATTAAAATAAAAAAAATAATGATGTAAATGATTTTAACATAATCATTGTACATACATGCACAGCAGACATTTATGATTAACATAAAATATAGTTATTTCATTTCGACACAAACAATTATAGAAATAGAATAAGCACAGAATAAGCACATTGTTGTATACAAAATGCTTTAAATTGATGAAAGGGAAAGCTCTCAGGAAGCATAGCCTGCACGAGAAAACAGCAGCCTCGGTTTTATTGAAGCTGTTCATCATCAGTTATACATTCATATATTATTTTTATAATCAAGTTTTTTTTGTTTTGCATTTACATTTCTACATTTAGACAAACGTATGTTTAAAAGAACACATAAGCATAAAGTGACTATGCATATAATACTGTTGTATTTAATTAGAATTCTGAGTATGCAGGTATTGTAGTTTAAAACTTATTATTCGCCCGCGCCATTTGTAGGTTGAGTTCAGCGCCAAACTTGGCTGGGCAGATGGCACGAATTGTCGCCCGTCAAATATCAACGTTTTACAAAACAGTACAGCAAGTTGGATGTGTGAGAACTGTTCACCGAGCGTTCAAGTAAACTCCGGCTCTGCATTCACGTGTACTGGTTTAAACAGCCTACAGAAATGGGAGCGAACTGAGAGCACGTTTCTCTACACTATGCCTGGATTAGGTCCCTTTGATGTTGCGTAAGTTTTTTTTACAAACATGGTTTAAATTAGTTGAAATGTTCAGTTGTTTCATTCGAATACTATGAAGAACAATGTGTTTTTAAATTGACCTATGCCCTATTGATTTAAACAAAATATATTCTTTGAATAAAACAAAAAATAAAAGTAATGATGACCTACATCCATCTAGCCTGTTGTTGTTTTGTTTTCGTAAAGGGCGTAGAGAGGTGATCAACAACTAATGTCTTTGTTCAATGCATTCGCAGAAACAAACGCCAACAACCTCTTAACATAAAAAGTATAATGAATGGTAGGAAACTATTTTGTTTCTCCCTTTTAAACAGATTCGCAAGCAATGCATGGATTTCCGCCTTGGGTGGCGGGAGTTGGCGCGTAGCGACCACCGTGGACCTTCACATTCGATCCGACACAGGCAAAGCCAACCAGAGCCCGGTCGTTCCATCGAAACCAGTGTACTAGTAAGCAAACGTTTTAATAATCTAATGTTTACAAAGAATGCCTCTAGTTGCCATTGTTTTTCTGTAAAACCTAAGCCATCAACTTTGCAAGTCAATCCATTTTGACTCACACATAATGTTTTTGATACTTTTAAGTTTAAAGAGTTTTCCCATTATTTTTTTCAAACAACCATCGACATGTAATTAATTATAGCCTTAAGATAAAAAGATCAACTCGTCAGGTCTTATTTTACAAGCGTAAAGCAAGGGTGCAAGGAGACGATCAAGCTTCCTGTGACAGACGGAGACCAAGACACGGTCACGTGCAGATGGTCAGTGGGAAACGAATGTGTGTCCGTCTGTCAGTCCAGCGGCATTGCGCCGGTCGCAACGTTACACTCAGTAAGTGATTAATGCTAATGCTTTTGTTTACAAACGCATAACCACGCTTAACTATTGTGGATTGCTTTCGGTTCGCCCCGTACTACATCATTGTGTAGTCATATTTTTCTCATGCTCATGCGCTAGGGGGCGTCAGTGGTGTGGCATTATTCATTACTACTGATGAACATCTTCAATAAAACCAAGGCTGCTGCTTTCTCGTGCAGGCTATGCTTCCTGAGGGCTTCCCCTTTCATCAGTTTAAGTTTAACACCATGTGAAGAACTTGTTTAATCAACTTATTTTTGCTCCTATGTATGTTTTCTTTGCTGAAACTGAAAAGCCAGGTACTTGAACTATTCTTTTTGACACTGCGTTTTTATCCGTATTCGTTATAAGAAGGCGTATTCGTTTATTTTCCTCTCCAAAACATATGGTGCTGTTCAAATGAAATTAAATATAAATTTGGTTTACAAATTCACGTACAAAAAGAGTTAAATGTTAATGTACTTCTTTTTGCCTTAATTTTAGTCGACGTGTGAAATAACTGTTGATACGACTGTCAGTACAAAAGGCATATACGCCTTGGCCATAACACTTGAAGACAAACCTAAATCCACCATAACGATTGGAGGGAAGACCATCGGCCCGAATGACGTCATATCAAGCGTACCTTTACAGGTTTGTGGTTTATTGCATTTTCTTCTTTGACACAAAACATTGGAAGCACGTTACTTAGATACCATCATAGTAAGTATACTAAGTCATTCAATACACGAGCATATTTGAGTAATGAAAATTGGTGTTGGTAGAAACAGCATAATGATTAGAAAATACACAAAAGTGACGATTCTGCAAAGTGTCTGGAAACGTACGCCCAATAGTTCAGAATTCAGAGTGCAATGAAATCGTTCAAACAAACCTTTATTGTACCAGAATGGTCCTTGCTTCCAGTTTGTATTAGAGACACCAGACCTGCCCGGCCGCTCCTGTACAGATAAACCTGTGTTTGTGACACCGACGCCATTGGAAACGGACGTACTGCGAGTCAAACTAGGAGACGCATTGTTCCTTGGTTTCTACGCTAAGTCCGATGGAACCAGGTTATAGTTTCAATCGTTTAGGTTATGGTTAACTTTGTTTGATAGGCAATGTATTTCTTCCACTCAAGCGCTAGGGGCATCAATGGTGTGGCATCTTTCATTACCAACGATGAACAGCTTTAATCAAACAGAGGCTGCTATTTGACCATGCAGGCTATGTTTTTGAGAGCTTTCCATGTCATCAGTTTAATATAAGTGTTTACAGTTAAGCACAAGTAATTTACAAATAACGTCTGGTCAAAATACCATACTGTATTGTGTACTTTTTATGACTACGATAACATATTTTGTGATTGTAAAAATTGACCATTGTAAACATTGTCATTTATATTCAGACATAATATTTATTTTTTGTGTTAATGTACACCAAAAAGTAAAACCAACTAAGTCTGTTATAGTAAAGACTGTCATTGAATTATGATGATTTAAATAAAGATGAATATATATTTTTGTAAGAGTGCCAAACCATATCCCGAGTTTCAAATGCTGCATTGTTTTATATTTGCATTTTGTCGAAGTATACAACCCAACTTAACAATAAACACAAATGCCTTTCAGAAAAGGCCTATCATTTTACTTCGTTAACTCTTCAGTATCGTCTCGTTTACCCTTCTTGACCCACCGGCCAATGTCCACCAGTTTCCAATGCGAGTCGATGACCAGGGTCGAAGTGATGTGTTTGCAATCGACGTAGTTATTTCTCCAAAACAAGCTGACATTGGTGTGAAAACACTCTGCGTAGAAGCGATGGACACATACCTGTAAGACTTAAGACATCAGGTTTAAGGTGTTACCTGCAAAATAGGAAGCAGTATAACATCATTTTCGTCACGTTCTTCTTTACAACTTTGACATTTTTGTATTGATTATTAATTGCCATTCGAGAACAGTGTAATTGTTTTCAAACGTCTTTTAAGTAAATGGAAACTATTTGTGTAGGTTATATAATGTACCATATCAATCATCCGTAATATAGCTTATTCATTTTATTTCAGGATGAGTACACAGCGCTGTGTAAAAATTACCGTCTATGGTAAGGCAAAGTAGTCATATGCATACCCAGCCTTCTTATACTTTACACCGCACCATATTCTGCATTGACTTACTATTTATTTATTTATTTCATAATTATTGTTTACCATACCGAATGTGAAGTTGTTTGTTGTAGACCAGGACCCGTGTGACAGTACCCCGTGTCAACATAACGGGACTTGTATACGGCAGGGGTACACGGACGCATTTAACTGTACCTGTACGCATGGATTCTCTGGGCGCTTTTGTGAAATAGGTACACTCATAAAATATTCTTGCATTTTCTTATATGCAATGATAAACAATATGTATCACAGTCTGAGATTTTGGGTCCAATTGACGAAATGACGTGACTTAGTTAATTGACATAAAAATAACGCACCAAAATATTACGGTATTTTAGGGGACTGTCAACAGCCCACATAAGCTGTTAAAACAGGTTTAGGGTCAAACGTCTTTGCAAATAAGATAAATATATCATATCTTTGCAAAATTATTTCATTAAATTTACCCCAAATGTATTGGTAAAAATGAATCACCCATATATTTGTCATGTACATCGTTCATGATGCTGCAGGCATATATTTCAAAGTTTTGATATTGACATAAATAGCAAGAATATTTTTATTCGGTATTTGAAACATTAATCTTCAAACATAGCCCTTTCAAATGATACCAGATTCTCAGTATCGCTAAAATAGTCAATTGGACCCAAAGTGTCAGACTCGGACACATATACACAATAACTTCACTCAATTTTATCACAGTGCCTCAAATTTTGAGCCTGCCTGGTTTATCTACAACCATTTGTTGGGTCCCCCGGACATAAATTCATATTATTTTACAATTCAGATATTGACGAATGCGCCAGTAACCCTTGTCAACACAACGCGACCTGCGTTGACCACCCGAACGGACACACATGTACATGTCTACCTGGGTTTACTGACCCTATCTGCGGCACTGGTAAGTGGGCATTGCATTAGGCGATTGCATAGTGTTTAACATATACAGTGTATGCTTAAAGAAAATGTAAGCATACACTCACACTAAATCATGTTTGCGACCATGTAAACTGAAGGAAAATTGCACGTTCCTGTTATCATATCTCTAGAAATGCGCGCACATGTGTGCAGTGTGTTAGTGTTATGGTTTGTGTTACTGTGAACACTAAACAGTTTTTTAAACATTAAGCGCCGACTATGTTAAAAAGATTAAAAATTAGTTCATTTTAGTATCAATGGCAATAAGCAAATCAAGATGATTTCATATTGTATTTCAAGTAACAAAGACGTAATCGTTTGTTTCAGACATTGACGAGTGTCTTAGCGCCCCGTGTGAAAACAACGGCACATGCTACGACCTGGTCAACAGCTACTTCTGTCTGTGTGTACCGGGATATACGGGACCAGAGTGCGCGACAGGTACATCAAGCAATGTGTTTGTACTAATCTGGAGTTATAAATATAAAGTTGAAATGAAATTGGCTTAACATTATATTATAGTCTATAATATAATGTTAAGCCAATTTTATTTCAACTTTATATTTATAACTCCAGATATGGTTTACACACTACAAAATGTGCACAAATGTTGCTTATTAGAGTTGTTTTGCAGTTTAAGTCAATTATATGTTATATGATATAAGGTACTATATGGTATTTAATTTGTTGGAACTTTTTTAGACATTGATGAATGCACCAGCAATCCCTGCAAGAACGGGGCCACGTGCTTTGATCTCGTCAACGAATTTTTTTGTGGGTGCGAGGACGGCTACACTGACGATGTCTGCAGAACCGGTAGGCAAGCTCCTTTCATTTTGTTCTAGCCTGATATGTTTTCAAATAGTATCTTATATTCTAATGTAAATGGATTTTTATATGAATTTTACAGACATAAACGAGTGTGCTACTCAGCCGTGTATTAACGGAGGAACGTGTCTTGACCTAGTGGGTGGATCCCAGTGTCTGTGTCCTCCTGGATTATCTGGGGAAATATGTCAAACTGGTAAATTTTTAAAAACCAATACGATATTCACATTTCGTAAATTAACCATATTTTCTTTAATTTGGATTTTGTGAATAAAATAAAAAATGTCGATATTGTTTACCAATTTCCTAAATAAATTGCATCACCCCTGTGTCTTGCGATGCCTAGAATGGCATTTGTCAAGGAAACAATTAACGGTTGAAACAAACCGCGTTGATATTTCAAACACATTTAGTATTTTCCCATATGCCCTCTTTTAATAGTAATTCGTGCCCGTTCAGACTGTGTATCTTATTGACTTTTTAGTTATATTAGTAATAATTATATGCACCTCTCTTAAGGAATAGATTCGTGCGCGCCCAGACCGTCCGGGGATAACGGCGTGTGCCTTAACCACGGTGTACACGGGTACTCGTGCCAGTGCGCCGATGGCTGGCTCGGTGTCAACTGCCAGTACAGATTCGAGAATGAGACATTCTTCCTCGCAGACAAATACGACATAGTATGTTTAAGTTTACGTTCATATGTACCATAGCTTAAGTAAATAGTAAAGCTATATCTAGTCATAAAACGTGCATATACTAAGTCTACATGTAGCAACATCCAACTATCTTAGTTAAAAGATAGAATAGGGCGCAGTGACCGTAAAATCAGCACACAAGTAAGCGCTACACAGATGTGAATACAAAAGTTCATACAAATACAATAAACTGCTTGTTAAAAATTACTGGACCATTGTACTTGTTTTTATCATCCTTCAGGGTGATTCCTACCTGCATTATTCCGACTGTGAGTGTGCTGTGGGCAATGAGAAACGATCCCTCTGCTACAAGTACACCACCTGGAAACATGCGGGCTACGGGATTTTGGCCACCGTCCTTGGTCTATTGACATCAGTATTCTTCTATTTACTTTTCTATTACGTGTGTGGTAATCATTTGCCGTGTTATGACAAACCTGTGCCACCCATAGCTGGGGCCAAACTTACCGAAGATAACGTTGATAATGTTAAGACTATATCGTGTGAGGACGAAAAACCAAAAGAAAAGCTTGAAGAACCGAAGATAAGAAGGCACCATTGCTGGGCGTGTGAAGTGAAGTACAACAATACCCAACCACAACTGTGGTACCATCAAGGTCACCGCAAATATTAATACAATAATGTTCAAACCTTTACTAACCAGTTTGCATATCAGACGATAAGCAATCGAGTATTGCTTGAAACTTGTTCATGATATTTGAAACTTTATATTTGTGAATCGACAGACCAGTGGGGCATAAATGTGTTGTTCGTTTATGCTACTGTTTTTGATAAGTATTGTGAGTTTGTCTGTATATTTTATTATAAAAAACTGATTTGAAGTTAGAACATCAAAACACAAAAGGCAAGGGTTATATAACGACAACAAGCAATAACATACGGTTTGAACACTGATCATGAACTTTTAATCATATTGATAAACACATATATGATGTTATGTGTGTTTCGTTCAACAAATAATGTGTAATAAGGCTGTTGCTGGTAATTATATGAGTTTGTACTTCTTTATTAATTGTTTTGTGTTGTTTTTGATTTCTTGGAAAAACGCATGATAATTTCTTAGACTCTGACAATCACTGACACTTAGACACTCAGACTATTAAATCTAAATCATTTAACATAACTAACTAAACAATCAACCATGTTTCTGTTTGCACTAAGTCTTTGTGGTGAACGTTCTCTGTAGATCGAATAATTATATCTAGTGTTAAAAGTTTACAAGTATTCTCTTTTATACGAAGAGGGACGTTAACGGCAGAGGTTAACAGCCTAAGTGTATGTTTGTCAACATAGACGTACGTAAAAAGCAAGTATATGTGAGGTAAACATAACTTTACTACGCTTACTACAGCTGGTGTTAAATGCCTGTGTGGTGGCTGTAAAATGTCGCCTCGTACTTCATCATTGGGTAGTAATATCTTTCCTGGTCCTCAGGGATATTGGATTGTGTGTTGTTTACATTTGAAAATAGAGTCTCGCTCATGCGCTAGTGCGTGTGTGGAGTGGCATCTTTCATTTTCACTGATGAACAGCTTCAATAAAACCGAGGCTGCTGTTTTTCCATGCAGGCTTTGTTTGCTGATGGCTTTCCCAGTGTATTTTAAATACTCGAAAATCATTATATGCATATTCAAATAAATAGTATTTAAATATAAATATTAGTTTTACCCAAACGACATTCACGAGGATTCATTCGTTTTGCGTACTTTAAACAGACTCCTGAAAAGAGTCGATTCGTTTACATCTAGGCATGTTTTATCTTTTATTAATAATTTTCTTTTTAATTAAAGTGCGCGTATTTTGCGTTCTTTTTACCAATATGCTGATCTTATGGATGCTAGGTCTGTATCTTGACACCCTTATTATCGTTGTCATATTTTATCGTATACTCAATGGTTTAATATTGCAAAAGGAATTGCAAATATTTTATATATAAATAATGTTTTTTGGATCACAAATACAAACACTACAACAACTCAACAAAAACCCACAAAAACATAAAAATCCTTGCCAGAGCCGGCAATTGAACCCGGGACCTCTACCCCAGTCTGGAGTGTTACCTCTCGGCCATCTGGACGTATCGATTGTAGTCAAGCTTTTTAACTGTTTCAACGTAAAAATCAAAACAAAACAAACAAAGCTCTATATGTATATTGTTAAACAAATCAGGGACAGTAACTGTCTGTGTAATGATTGAACATGGATACCCCAATGGTATGTCCATCTTCGTTTGGTACATAAACATTTCACAAAGTTTCAGTAAAAATCAGATACACATTTTAGAGAAAAGAAACACTTACTTCATATACATAGTTTATTCCTTATCAGGAAAAATAACTCTGGATCAAGTGGTCAAATCTGGAAACCCTGAAAATAGCGCATCTCATCTTTGTAATTAAGTTTCCCACAAAGATGAATAGAAATCTAGCCAATAATCTTCAAATAATAACAAGGAAATGAATATTACTCTATCGACGATAAGCGCATCTCATCTTAAAAACGAAGATTCCCACAAAAATCATCGAATAATACTCCAGTATATTCATTAACTAATAAGGGGCAACAATTCCGGATTTAATGGTAACACTAGATGAATCCAACGTTATGCACATCGCCGTTTAAAGACCTGTTACACAAAGGGGCGTACACACAGCGTTCCCACAGCGTCCAAAACAATTGCAGATCGCCAAGATGCGCTATGTGCAGTCGCCAACAACGCTGTTTGTGCGCTGTGCAATCGTCTAGCACGCCATGCGGCGGCGAACGAACATTTAAAACATGCACAATGACAACACCGCTGATAGGCGTTTGTTCAGCGCGCTGGGGACGCTGTAACAACGCTGTCGGTTCTTTTAGAGCAGCATGGGCGCGTTGTGGGCGCACCGCGTGCGCGCTGTAAAGCCGCTGTGTACATCCTTTATGTGGAGGCGGCGTTTGCAATCAATTTTGATCATAATACAACTAATCATGGAATGTATAATTATATATTTATGATAATGAATGCAAATGAAATCTTCATTTATGTTCAATTCAATTGGGTGGGGGTAGATATATTAACTACATGTACATTGTAATGTACATGTGTATGGTTGCTTATATATAGAAGCGGATTTATGGTGTTAGCAAAGCAAACTATAACAGAAAGAGGGAAAGCCCTCAGGAAGCATAGCCTGCACGAAAGCTGTTCATCAGTAGTAATGAATGATGCCACACCACTGACGCCCCCTAGCGCATGATCGGAACTCCATTTTCAAATGTAAACAACATACATGTACACTCCATGATCCCTGA
>Ga0224511_10002111_pt1 | contig 13000 bp, 6 predicted proteins | sample SF_May12_sed_USG_2_FD_169988 | JGI IMG/M metagenome (GOLD analysis project Ga0224511, IMG submission 169988) | Sediment microbial communities from San Francisco Bay, California, United States - SF_May12_sed_USGS_8_1 | ecosystem: Environmental > Aquatic > Marine > Sediment | place: USA...
GACCAACCAAGCAACCTGCTATGAGCTAACTAACCAGTAACTTCTTATGCCATAAGTGGCTGTTTTACAGTGATTTTAAAACCACTGGGTTCCCTTTCCACAATACTCAGTCATAGTCATAACTAGGTAGTACTAGTAGGTTGCTTATCACAATCATGATCACTGACTAAGACACTGAATGATTCCAACATTTCTGTGCTCCCCACAGCTAATAAGCAATATTAGTAATACTAATAGTATTATTAGTAATAGTGATACTAGTAGACTAAGCATTATATTTATAATATTATAATATACTAACTAACTAAGTAACTAGTAACTAAGTTAGTAACTTCGTAAAGTAAAGTAACTAGTAAAGTAGTAGTAGTAATAAATAAGTAAGTGAGAAGGATGTTCAATCTAACAACAGTTACCTCTTCCTCTGTTTGGTTTCTTGTATTAGGCCGGTTCCACTCACCATAGTACAGACATTCACCATTACGATCGAATAAATACATATTATAGATCATTATGAGCGGACATGCAGTATTAGCTTAGCTGTCTTTAAAATGAGAACTAACTTACTAAGCAGTAAGTGAGATGGGGGTGAAAATTTCATTAACCGGAAACAATGCCTCCTCACGAGTACGACACACGGCAATCCTAACTCGTTGATAAAATTACTCACATTACTTCTTTTCTACGTATTTGAGTTAAACACAAATCTATTGGTAATATATTTAAATTTCATTACTTATCTTTGTTTGTTGCATCTCATTGCTATAATCATATGTAAACCCACGCAATATTGTGGAACTCCGAAAAAGCGGAGCATATCTTGCGGGTTGATACTGTAAACACACGTGAACAGCGGTAACAAGCCTATGTTTGAAATCGGCAAGCTGTGCGGTACTGGTGTTCTTGTAGTTGTAGTTGTAATTTCCAGTCGGCGCGTTGCCTTTATTTAATTTCATTTCATTATTAAAGCGAAGCTATCATCTGACGTAAGTGACTAGCGAGGCAATCAAATCTACGACTGCCAGTGTACAATCATGATTTAGTCACTAACAGACTCAATCTGGGACTGACTGAGTCCGTCACTGAGTGACATGACACTGAGTGACTGACAGTGCGAGTGAGTGACTCGGTCAGTAAGTGTAACTCAGTCAGTCACGCCGTGAGTGAGTCACCGTCAGTGACTCAGAGTGACACTGACTGACTGAGTGTGAGTATGAGCGATACGTCAGTGAGTGAATGCAAGTGCGACTGTAAGTGTAAGCTGTTTCTTCTCCGAACTCAGTAACTGACTACTCAGTAGTCAGTTAGGAGAAAAAAACAGCTTACAGTTACAGTCTACTGAGAGTGACTGTGAGTGACTCTCATTGGATTGATTGAGTGAATTACCTGATTCGATTTAGCCACACTCACTAACTAGTAACTAGCTGAACTACGCTTACAGTTACAGAACTTTACACCTACTAAACGACTGTGACTCGACTGGTTCTCACAGACAGTTACACTTACAGTTACAGTGACTTAGGCAGTGCAGGTGACTTAGTCTTGCTCAAAACAAATGTCCAACTCTAACCTGTAGAGTGTAGTGTAGGTAATCAACGTAAAATTTACTTCATTATTTATAAAAAGTGGCCGTCAGAAAATCCATGCTGCGTAAAAGTATAGTGTAAAATCGAATGTCATGAAGCTAGCAAAGAGGTACAGCTGCGTATGATAACCTTATTATTTGTAGCTTGATCAAGTAGATATTGGATACTTCTGACTTTTATTTTGATTAAGAAAATTATTTTACATGGATCCCTTATAAAAGACCGTACGAAGGTGATGGTGATGCTGCTCTTTTGGTAATGACCAGCGCTTCATTTCTAAGTAGAAAACAGCCTACTTGGTACCAATAAAGGATGCAGCCTGTGATGTTCAATTATCACAGAATAACAAGCGCAGACCCGCAGGACAGGTCCATTATACCTCTCGATTGGTTGGTGCTCTCCTATTTTTCTTGGCGCCAAGATAGCAGCTTGATATCTGTTGCGGGGATTGAGAGTAGCTCACTGCAAACAACTAATGGACGGTCGATTGTTCACCTCAGTGCAAGTTGTGAGGTATTTGTAATGACAACTTGATGAAGGTTCCAATCTATAATGTATGAAGTTAGGCTGCACCAATAGGCTTCTCATAGTCATTCAGCAGACTGTTGGTTGGCTCGCTATAGCATCTCTTTCTATCTTCTTCCCTTGCCATTAGTCAATATAACTCTCTGTTCTGAATAGTTAGCAAGATAACGCACAAATTTCCTATGACCAAGCTGATACATACATCTGATAGACAAACATATAATCTATATATAGGGAGAAGTGGGCATTTAGTTGGTTGCGAATTTGGCTTTGAGCCAGGTGACCCGGGTTTGATTCCTTGTTTCGTCATCATCTTACGTTTTCTCCCTCGACGGATTTGGATCGTGATGTAAAATAAAACTGGCCCGCCCATATTGCAAGAGTACCAAGCTGTATGTCTATGTGCTTAGTATCTTTATGGGGCAAAACATCAACCACTCGCTTAGTGGTCCATGTAACGCAAGATGATTCTTACTGAAAATTTCAATACAGAACCTTACCACGCGCAATAACTCGACCCACCGTGTGAGTCCATGTGGCCTAATCCGATTAATCAGTTTGCTGAATACTTGGATCGTTCAAACAGTTGGGATATTGATTGGGCTGTGATGCAAAGCAAACTACCATTTCTATCAAGTATTGAATACAAATATCACGGGTATAGAGTCAAGTGTGCCGACACATTATTGGTAACTAAATATAAACATCTCGGCTCATATTTTGTGCACATGTATTTCAGTTCTGGTCAATCACAACTGCATTGACTAGACCTCCGGAGGAGACGCAGCAATTCTAGAGGGTGCAAACTAAGATACTGAGACCAGGTCAGGTTAACCTCTACAGTTTCTTGAGTAATTTAGATGGAAATGAGTTTCTCAGACTAGGTTTTCAGTCTGGTGGAAACGTAAAATGGCCAACGTAGATTACTATAAGTGTAGCTTTCTCTGTTAGCAACTACGACTTATGCAATGTTGCAAGCTTCTGAGGGTTGACCAAGCTCAAACGAACTACATTCAGCTTAGACAGGACCCGTATGTACTGCCTAATAGGGCTGTCTGAATAATCTTGCTATAAATGTGTAGCAAGGCGGCCACTTTCCTTTGCCATAGTTGTATCCACGTACCGATATATATTATCGGTCGATCAACTTGTTTTTTCTACAAGCTGCATTCTATCAATTTACTTGATGATTGAGTTTTCACTGAGTAAATCCGTTAATGTGCGCAAGTGTGTAGTGTATCGGGTCTCACTGGGAGGCAACCTAAATCTTTTTGTGATTGGTTGATTGCTTCTGATTAGGCAGATAAATATTGGTCCATTATATCAGCGACAACGGTTTGGATTAAATATATCATTCAGTATAATTTCTAAAAGGAGCTTGCTTCCTGTATGGTAAGAGTACTGATTCAAGGAATTTAATAACACATTGTTTTTATAAGATCTATACAGTAGATAGCAAGTACCAGGATGTACAAGATGAAGTGGGATTCATGCACGCTGTTGATCGTCTTATCTGGCCATCGCATAGTGAGACACAGTTTTGGTATCTAGCCTAATGCCCTGGCCTGTTTCTAGCTATGCGCATCCAATCTACCCGAGCACTGCATGGGTTCGCCTAAGTCTGAGGCTTGTTGGAGTGGTATGAGGTAGGAAAGAAATGAGAAGCTCAAACTTGCAATGGGAGTCCGCAATGGCCGGCATTCTAATGTTGGTTCTCACAGTTGTAAGCCCAGTGCTCTACCACCGAGCTATCCCGCTATCGCATGCAGAGCAACTATATTTTATCAGTGGGATTGAGAATTACCATAGCCTGCAATAAGATTTTGATCTTTTCTTTGGGATTGTCAGGGTTGTGAAGCGTCGTTCACTTTCAAACCATCGTTCAACTCAGTATTAGGCTATAATTAGTGTTATCTGGTCCACAAACTGGATTCAACTATAGTCCTGCATATCTTGTACCATATGAATAAGCATTTCATATAGTCTGATAATAGACTGATATTTTATTTTCTTGGTACCTGATGGAAGCTTAGAATTCCAAGCGCGCTGTCTAATTCTTTTGGATACTGGCATTGCTTTGGGCATTCACGCCACGTCTTGCCGCCTCAGGCGTATTCAGATGCTTTCGGAATGTAATTTTTAAGCAAACATGCACTGATTGTCCCCTCAATCTTACCTTTGCGCATCTTTTGAAAAGTGGGATAACAAAACCCCTATATACGCTAAGCTAACCGTGGATTTCCGCTCCATTAGCCATAGTTGTTCCGCCATTGTTGCTTACATGGGCCCAGCAAACATCTTTGCCGCTGCTGTAGTGTTAGCTGATGCTTCGCTGTCTATTTTATGTGGTCATTTTGCCCTCAGGTAATATTGTTTAATCAATGCAACATGATTTCGGTAGAAGATGATAAATCTAGGCCCTAGTATTAGTCTTTTCACGACCAAATCATCTTATATCACGAGTTACCCTTTGCGCTTACAAAATCCATTTTTATTCTTAGTGGTTCATTTTTAGCCTCTGCAGCCTGAAGGACCCATTTTTCGGCACGTTATGGGTACCTTGGTACTGTAAGTTTGAATTTATACCCAGTTATCCAATTGGGAATAAAACTATTAATACCCACATTGGGGCTTTATTATGGAAATTCCTCCTATAGCTGATTCCAGTAATTCCTATTCACTGTCCTTAAGTCTAAACGACTTAACCGATTAGCGAGTAACAGAAGTTACTCTCCCTGTTGGACAGCTGCCACAACCCCGCTGACGCCTCACCCGGAGCGTAACGGAATGGCTTTCTTTGATCTTCCAGGCCAACATGGCGGACAGTGACTGCGAGTCTAATAACACAGATGATCTACTATCGGGAATACACCCGCTAGACTCCATCAGCCCGTTGACTTCGCCCATGCCAATGAAGGAAGGACCAAAGATTGTCGTCACACCTCCTAAAGAGTTTAATGAAAAGGAGACTGAAGCAGAAAGGACTAAAACAGGTAAACTGAACCACTATCCGATCTAACAGGTAAACTGAACCACTATCCGATCTAACAGGGAAACTGAACCACTATCCGATCTAATAGGGAAACTGAACCACTATCCGATCTAACAGGTAAACTGAACCACTATCCGATCTAACAGATTCCATCTCTAAAGCTCGCACGGCAAGATATTTGAATCGCAGTCCTTCCTGTGCTAGTAGTTGGAATTTTTTCCCCTTTTTGTGAAACGTCTTCGCCATTATGGTGAAGCTGTCGGTTTAGATACTTGTTTTTCCAACAGTTTTCACTTAACACAGAGCACCATTAGTTACGACTTAGCAAGGAGCATCACAAGCGGTTCATCATTTGTTTTTGAGCTAAAAATAAAGCTCATATTCACGGGGGGGGGACCCGGTTGACCATACACAGTTGCTAGCCCAACGCTCTACCATTGAGCTATCGCGCTATATGAATTGACACTCCTCTGACCCAGCTATCGCATTATGTATATCATCCCTATTTCTTCGAATATCTCCCATCTTTTTCCAAGTTTGTTAGCAGCCTTGCTGTACTATCATATCAGTGTTCCTAGTATCTTCTGTCAACTGGTAATAACGCATTCTCATCTCTGTAGATGGTACACCTGCTACTTGTTGGGATAAGGAGACCCCAGACACAGTGAAATCAGCTTCAGAAACTCACAGACCACCTCCACAGAGGTATGTGACAGTGGGAAGGTTGGGCTACCTAGTGCGTGTCGCCGATGATATTGGGTCAGTGGAAATTAGTGAACAGCATGGACAGGTAGCAGTTTGTTGTGCGCTGTGGGCCTTGTATCAAAACTGTGTGCAAAATGACGGTATCGATGGTGTGCGTGCGTGTGTGTGCGGAGAGATATTAACACTCTCAATTCCTTCTCCTTGGTATCGTATCTAGTCATGCGCATAAGTGCAGACAGACATTCAGTTTCTGGCCTACACTGTGAGGCAGAATAACCAAAGGCTGGTTGGGAAGTGGCTGTTAAAGACACAGCATGTGCCTAGGACGGTGTAACTGGCCTAGGGCGGTGTAACTGGCCTAGGACGGTGTAACTGGCCCAGGACGGTGTAACTGGCCCAGGACGGTGTAACTGGCCTAGGACGGTGTAACTGGCCTAGGACGGTGTAACTGGCCCAGGACGGTGTAACTGGCCTAGGACGGTGTAACTGGCCTAGGACGGTGTAACTGGCCTAGGACTTGATAAATGGTAATGTTGGAAATCACTAGTCAATATTCATCTCGTGTATTGCAGTAGGAGCCGGGTATTGTTTACTAATTCTGCGAAAGAAGCGCTGGTACTGGCCAATAAGAGCTACGAGAAACTTATAGACGAATCACCCGAGAGAAAGACAATGCTGTGTGACCAATCGGAGCAGTCGAATCCAGTGGAAACCAAGGCATTCTCCATCACCAAACTGAAATCTACAGGTCACTACATTACATCTTTGAGGATGTGCACTGTGAGATTTTTCGGTTAATAAACTCACCAAGAGGCATAACGGGATAGGTCGGTGGTAGAGTGCTGGGAGAACCTTAGTTCATGGCGGGCTCATGCTGTGAGTATGAGCTCCTCAATTCAATCATAGCTCAAAAGAGAAAAAACCTCCCTATTAAATAGAGTATTGATATTGACCCATTCGTGGTATTCCATGCTAACCTATAACAGACGCAAAAACAAGTGTCTAACTCGGCAGCTCCGCCATAACCGCGGAGGCCTTGTATGTGAAAAAAACTGCCCAAGTGATGCATCGCATCTCAGTCTTTTCAGCTTGCATTGGGCGTATAAGAGTCTCAATCTGTTTGCAGATATACCACCAGCAAAATCAACGCAGGGCTCAGATCAAAAAACATTCTCCATTGAAAAGCAGCGGTAAGCAAACATTCTATGCATTCGCTACGTAGCACGCGTCGCCGAAATTAGGTCACATAGCGTGTATGGAATACTGAACGAGCTGTGTTGCTGTTATTGAGTGATCTACCTAGCTAGTCTTCCATTAATTTGATACCTTAGGGTAGAAAGTGGTATACTAGGTCTGAAATGAATATCTTCTTCATGGACACACGTTTTATTACATTTCTGACACAGACTGTTATTTTGTCTTTTTGCGAACTAATCTCCTAACCTACTAGTGTTATGTGCTGCCATTGGTTTGTAGTACAGAGCCGCATAACATGTAAAATCTCAACAAATTTAGCGGTTCCTATTAGAACACCTAGCAATTAGCTGCCTTTGCTGAGCTGCTCTTCGGAGAGTGTTGTTCAACATTTCATCACACGCCGATCAATCATAAGCCGCTAACTGGCAATTCATTGCCGCATTTATATGGTCTCGCATCGGTCACCTACCGGCTCGCACAAAAGGTTCTCGCTAATATAAAGTGTTTCCTTTTGTTTTTATTGTAACTACCAATATTGAAGTCAATTGTTGGGTAAATCGCTGAGGTGTTGCAGCTCCAAAACACTTGTGTATTATTTAATAGCCTTTCCTGAGTGACTGAGCAGCGCTTATGTTATGATTGTCGATAATCTTCAGTCAAGATTGCATCTTGACAAGTGCCCCTGTGTCACTCCTATGCAGAAATCATGTTTTACACCCAGGTCACTACAATGTAAAGGTATATCGTTATCTTCACCTTTGTAATCAAGGTCATGGTGAATCCAAAATATATATAGTCTATGTATGTTGATGCACCATCAGTGCTTAAAGTCTGGTGGCGTAGTCCCAAAGTATATTTGGCCAGCAGGATGCTGGGCGATCAGTGTTTACCCTCCCCTTCTCCCCGTATTCTAGCATTTCCTCATTGAACTTTCACTATCCTGTCGTCTTGCAAACGTTTTTCCCTAACCTAATTTGCAGACATGTAACCTAACACCTTTCCGCATCTGTTGCAGCACCACCTCCCCGTCATATCTGAGTGAACACCTGAGATTTGCCGAGAGCATCCTCGCCTCCTCCCCTAGTAGCGGTGACAGTATGAGAGCGCGTAGTCTCTCACCTGTCCTGAGACGAGCAACTGTCGGGATTAGAGGTAGTCCACGTTCCCGTTCAGCCTCCCCATCTGTTCGGTAAGTGACCTGCACACCATCAGTTCAGATGGGATAGCTCAGTGGTAGACCGGCGGCATCGCAGTCGTCGGAGTCCGGGTTCGAGGCCAGGTCATGGCAAGCCTCACTATGATGGGGGAGCGCTGATACTGATCCACTTGTGATGATCCATGCTAAGCCATAACTGGTGAACTAACAAGTATCGAACCTGGAAGCACAAATGGCCCTATCCGACTCTGATGTTCAATTCACTCACCATTGGAAGAAATGGTTGAGAGACAGTCGGAGACGGTCTCAGTCCAATCTGAGGTAAACCGGGCACAAACTGGAGTAAAATGGGTAATCTTCACATAGTTACATGTTATGGACTGTTGGATCAGTATTAGTTTGATCCCTCTACCATGTATGGTGGCAATAATCTTCTGAGGTTTACTCAAGTCCTCGAGCACTGTCATTGGCTGAATGCTTCTACCTAATTGGTAAAAAATCCAACTCACGCTCACAACGGCGATTCAATTGTTGCGAAAACAACAGAACACTCGTACGAAAATCAGAATACCGTAGGCAGGCTTTTGTTAGTCGGATATTGTATCCTGATGTAGCAGTTGGTTTAGTGCAATTCACTCTTCTGATCCGAGGGTTGTTATTTTATTTTGCCGGTTTTTTATTCACAGCACAGCTCTGCACTTCCACCCTGGTAATATTAGCTCAAATTTTAGTCCTACATGTCCCAGATTGCTTGTAGAATGTCTGTAATGGCATGGCTCGATCTCCTTAATGTATCCCCAAGGAAAACATTAGGTTACACGATGCTAATACATAAATACTACAGCCCAATTATACATGCGGCTTCTGTATAATAGATGATTTTATTTTTAACTCCAGCCTGAGCTGTTGGGTACACTTGTTAAAGTTGCGTTCTGCATGCATTTAGAACACATAGGGTTTGTAAACCAACTATTTTTATTTGTAATTGTTCTACCTGGGTACTTGGCCATCCTGTGCTGGCTGAGGCCTGTTTTTAACCAGTAGGAATCATGGTATAAGTTCATGCACATATATATTTACAGTCAGGTTGGGTGTGGTCAGCGCTTAAAGCCTATGCATCTCAAGTGTCAAGTCATCAACGTTGATATCCCTTTTCAGGTCCCCTGACTCTCCTCATTCATATCAGCGTGAAGGAAGTGGAGCGCATGAGGTGGGCGGGGCAAGCAGCAGGAAGAGGCTGGACTTTGATTTGGGGACTCGCGCTGGTAGGGAGAGAAAAGTTCGCGAAATCAAGGAAAAGGTGGGTAACCTGATCTTTCTTCTGTATTCAAGAATGTTTCTCAGAATATGGACTGTTTGGTCAGGATCGACCAGCTTAGCATTCACTGGCTTCCTAATCACTTCCTGAGTAAGAGTTCAACTCGCCACACGTGTCGGTCTTTGGAGCTGGCGAATCACATCACATTGCATGTATCTTATCATAGTCTTTCTTCTTATTTCTAGGAGGTAAGGTTTTATAACTACTTGTCACGTAGCTAGTTACCCTTTCTGTCATACTGCAACCTGCTTTCTAATTTGCTGAGATCTTGTTGGCACAAGTCTCAGTCTGTCACCCAAGTGATTATTTACCTCTCTAATTGTCTTTCCCAATAATTCACTGTAGAGTAGGTCTATTTCATTATAATTCACTGTAGAGTAAGGTCTATTACATTATAATTCACTGTAGAGTAAGGTCTATTCACTGTAGAGTAAGGTCTATTCACTGTAGAGTAAGGTCTATTCACTGTAGAGTAAGGTCTATTCACTGTAGAGTAAGGTCTATTCACTGTAGAGTAAGGTCTATCACTGTAGAGTAAGGTCTATTCACTGTAGAGTAAGGTCTATCACTGTAGAGTAAGGTCTATCACTGTAGAGTAAGGTCTATTCACTGTAGAGTAAGGTCTATTCACTGTAGAGTAAGGTCTATTACATTATGTTGAACTTAAGAAGAGCAAACAACCAATCCATTAAGTGAATCAATCAGAGCAAACCCAGAGAAACTCTGTGGCAATGATATGGTTTGTCTAACACCGATATCTATCACGCGTAGCCTAAACTCCTGGTTCCCAGTAATCTTCCTGCCCTCTTTTGAGCAATGCGTCTCCCTCTTGCAGTATGTGAATGAGTACATAGAGTTGACCTCACCCCCTAGTGCATCACCGCCAAGAGCACCTGCTACTAGTGCCATTCTGTCAGATCAGACTACCCCGCTTCATAGCGCCATTGGACTAAGTGTCAGATCCGCACACCTGTCAAGCACCCCGCATAAGCCGTCACACAGGGCACCTGCTCCAGACTTCACTCCACCAAAGAGCGGATGCACCGATCAGCGTAGAGGAAATTCGCCTGAGCTTCACAGGGGCGGATCAAGAGAGCGATCGCAGGATAGGTTGGCTGAAAGGGAGTCTGTGTCACCAAGCAAACTATTTGCGGATAGACCGGTGAGAGTAATACCACCCCTGCTGTCACAAGTTATAAGCTGGGTTTCTTGTAAGGTAACACCATTTGACTATCAGGTTTTTAAATCTACTAATCCTAACTAACAGACCTGCTTAGCCCGAAGCTTGTTGAGGCGGTATAAGCTAGGAATCGGGTGTAGAGCTCATGCAATGGAAGGCCGTCATGACCGGGATTCGGACCCAGGTTCTCGCGGTTGCGACCCAGCGCTCCTCCACTGAATTATTCCACCATTGACAGTACACATTGAATATCCTCTTTGATTTACTGTACCAGAAAGTACTTGAAAAGAGAATGCTACCCAGAGTAGATGATACCAGAGTTCATCAATGATAGCAAAGCGCACCATTCAGGGGTACACAGATCTTTCTGGCTGACAACTCCCCATCTGCTATAGGTCTTTACTTGCTCCATCCCCCTGAATAGTAGTGACTAGTAAGTAGGTAACTCGATAGGTTATTGTCATGACATACATTGAATAAATACAGTAGTTAATAGTGCATATGATCATTTAGTTGTGCATCGCGAGCTGCATAGTTTTGGGTTAAATGGCTCTTTGTAACTCATTTTCCGCAGAGACAGACTCCTACTACGCCCAGCTCATATATTCGCGGGATCCAATCGGTGCGTAACGGACTACGACAACTGATGGATGAACCCCACACAGCCGCCACCATTCCTGCACCCACTCCGGTCGGGTAGGTGACTCAAGCCATCTTAGCCAGGGTTTTCACAGAAACTCTTTTCCTAGTGCTTTTCAATAGCTAAATTATGAACTGTTACGGGTATCAAATAGGTTTAGGAAAACCCAGATTCTGTTAGGGGAAAAACTCATCACCTGTCAAGCGTTCTCCTGTTCATTAACACTTTCGCCTTAAATTTAGGCCCAATCCGGTAGCTGTCAGGATTGAGTCCACTATCAATGCAGAGAATCAGTTACTGCGGGACCAGCTGTCTCGGGAGCGAAACACTCGCAAGATGGTGGAAGCGGACAAACACGAGATTCAAGCTCAGCTCATAGAAAGCAAGGAAAGACTACTTCAACTGTCCAATCATCTCAAACACAAAGATCAAATGATAAAAACTCTGGATGAGGTAAGACTTTATTACAATGAGGTATTAGGTCGAAAATAAGTTCATCGTGACCTGTTATTGACACGGGGGTGTGGGATGATATTGAGATGGTTTCCGGTTGCCTTCCTCCGCGTAAGACTTTTCAACTCATCTGCTGGGTTGCATAGTCTTGATACCAAACTGGAAAGACTTTGGCTGTGATTTTGTGATCGATGACTTGGTGATGTCCTGTGGATCAGTTTTAGACGAGGCTTAATAATCTTGTCCACACAAAAAAAATTAATCCTATCCAAATTTCCCAACCTCTGAGTATCTGAGTTATCCCTACTCCGTCAGAGAAAATCTCTTTGTGCGGCTTCAGTGACGGGCTCTCTTATAGAATCTCGATGATATGGTAAGAGGCTGGCAAAAGTATGAGTCTGAGAACAAGTCAATGACGGAGGCTCTAACCCAGCGAAACCGTCGTCTGGAACGGGAGCTGGAGGAGCAGCAGCAGCACTGCGCCGCTCTGGAGAATGACCTTCTCAATGCCGTGGATGACCTACGACGAGAGCAAGATGGAAGCCGCGATTTCGTGCGAGAAATTGCTGACCAGGTAGGCTTCTAGTTACTTTTCTGTTGTATTTTATTTTATATTGTGTAATTGTCTTCCGGTGGCGCATGACCTTCTCTTTTAGTGAACCACCCGACGCTGAGACATGTTCTGGTGTGGTAGGAGTCTGGAACTGTGTGAGGAGCTCACAGCATATAATACCAGATAGTATTGTATGTCAATGACTCACACTTTAGCCAGAGCCTGGCTCCTACTGCTCCAGAACAATGTCCAGCAGGACAACATCTTAAAGGTTGGATGACGAGGCAAATTTTTTGGCTGACAGAATCAACATGTCTCAAAACCTACCTGAGTCAAGTTACAGTGCAGTAGACACAGCAGAAGTGCCCTTAAATCTGTGCTAAAGATGGCAAAATTGGCACCCTCTGAAAAACGGTTTTAAAAGGGCGGAACCTAATCAGCCATTTATATGACATATAATATCGCAAGTTTGATGACTAGTCAATGGCCAGACACTCAAAGTTGATCATTTTCTACCTGGCTTTACAGAGAGTGTCCCAATATTTGGGACACCTCATAACCACTGACACATTCCTAAGGTTGTACACAAGCACTGAGAATGGATCTAGAGTGGAATCACTAGCTCCAGGTTTGTCAAAACAAGTGTAAAGAGAGCCACGTTTGGCCGATATTGCCCGGGAATCCAAGGGAATGCACGT
>Ga0224511_10002112_pt1 | contig 12997 bp, 10 predicted proteins | sample SF_May12_sed_USG_2_FD_169988 | JGI IMG/M metagenome (GOLD analysis project Ga0224511, IMG submission 169988) | Sediment microbial communities from San Francisco Bay, California, United States - SF_May12_sed_USGS_8_1 | ecosystem: Environmental > Aquatic > Marine > Sediment | place: USA...
ATTTATGTGTGTAAGTGATAAATGTAACGTAATACATTCCACAGTCATTTGCTCAGCATATCATTTATGTTTAAATAAAATTTGTTAATCTGTAACAAGTGTTGTTTTTTTCACACTAATTATCTAGTAGGTATTTACTCGCCTTTTAGAAGGCACTTAATATGTGCCAAAAGATCAATCATGTACCAACTACTTGTCCATTGTGATATAAAAGACATCGTTAGCTGGTATTTAATAGGTGTGAAAATAACCCCTTATAAATCCTATAGGTGGCACGAAGTCTCCAAAGTGGCACAAAATCGTAATGGCACGAAATTGTAATGGCACGAAGTCTCCGACATCCAATGAAACGCAAACCTTAATTAAAAAGATTCCAAAGACCTAGGTATTAAAGTCGTGGAATGTTTATTCCGTTTGTTGCAACTTAGTGCGCTTTCATAGTTGTTAGTAGTCTAACCCGGAAGAAGTCTACCCTACCTTGTTTATAGTTTCCGAGAAAATATACATGTACACGTTATATTTTGTTTATAGAATGTTCCATATCCATTACGAATGAAGTTAAAATGCACATCATATTTTAACCGATAGGCTATGGATAGTCTGGTGTCCCTGTTTTTGAACTTAATTAACGTCGATCAATTATTTCTTCAATAACAGTCGGAATGTCACGTTCCTCATCGGCCGCGCGGCGGGTTGCGGTTGCCGCCATCGACTTTGGCACGACAAACACGGGCTTCGGCTACTACCTGCGGGCAGAACACGAGGATCAGGCCGCACATAACATCAAACTCTTCTCCACGGTTGATGGCTTCATTATATTTTAATTATTTTTAATCAATAATATCAGTAACATGAAAAAAACAACAGCAGCAGTAGCTGCTGCTGTTGCTGCTGCTGCTGGTGATGCTGCCGCTGCTTTTGTTGTTTGTAATTATAAAGTAGTATGAACCGAGTTCGCGAAACCGGACCTGTAGAAAAACACATTGTAAATTACAAGTACGTGTTCAGGACATGTTTTATTTGTAATATACGTAACAATAACAATATAAGTAGTAGTACAAACCGAGTAACCGAGTTTGCGAACCGGACCTGCTGAAAAACACATTGTAACTTACTAGCATGTTTTCCACAGGAGCCCACAACATTGTTGTTGAGCCCCGATAGCAGCTTCCTGGCATTTGGAAACGACGCAGAGGCGCGGTACAAGCGACTGACCCTGGAGGGCAAACACAAAACGCACTTCTACTTCCAGTATTTCAAGATGGACCTGCACTTCAAACCGGTAACATTATAACCTTCACATTCTTATAGTTCTTTTTTATGTAAATGCTTTTTGAACTGTAAAAGCCGGAACAATTTAATTAGAGCTTATGTGAAATAAAAGGAAGTGGGAGGAATTAAACTTTTCATGATGAACGTAATTAATATATTTCGGAGGAAATTAATAATACAACTACATGTACACTATGCTTGTTCATACGTCGTACATTCCTTGTTCAGTGTGGTTGTTTGGTTACCTGTAATAATTTTACGCCGTTGTCATCACTAATTAACGGTACCTTCACTAAACCCATGTTCCTGAGTAAAACCAATACTAAACTCTTCACTTCGCAAGAAAAGGGTTGCTTCCACGCATAAGTCACTTTTGAGGAACAACTGAAGAAAATTATAACTACATTTCATGTGTTCCTGGTGTGAATGGGGAAATCCATCTTGAGGTAGTAGGCGGTGACGAAGCTTTCCGATGTTTTTCCTTGCATATTTTATTACCTTTAATTTTATGGTGTTTAAAACAACAAACAAACATCGCGACCTATTTCTTTAACAACAAGAGCGTAGCAATATTTCATACAACAACATCGTGACGTCACGGCTACGGGCCGTGCAAAACAAGGTGGATAACTGAGGTAAGTGATTAATGATAAAAAAACTATTTGGATATAATAGTTGAGCTTTTGTCGTAGACTTTTTAAAATTTATTGGTTAATTAGCTTATTCTGATCATTTAACAAATCATTTTAGGTCCAGTTTATCATTTTATTCATGACAACCTCTAGCTTTATTTCTTAAGTTTATATACTTGTTTATTACAGTTAGAAGAGCAATGTCTTTATTAAGAAGAAGCAGTGTACTGTGTTCCACACCAAAACTGAAAAGCTCAAAGATCATAATTATTCTTACATTTCAAAATTAACGGAGGAAATTATCACCTTTCACGCTGTGGGCCAACAATCGCACATCACATACTGAGAAGTGATAACCCGGTTATCCTCGCAACATTGGGCAATATGGCACCTGTGTCCACTGCAGAGCTTCTAAGAAAGAATACATAAAGCGTGATCAAGTGTGTCATGACCATTATGCTTTGATTGTGTTTGTTTTGTAGGTTTAAAAAACGTTAAGCATTGTTTTTTTATAACTTTTTGTATTTCGTCAAGTGCTAAAGGCCCACTATGTTATTTTGTTTGTTAACTAACCAGACATATTGTTATTAACTTTAAATAAACTTAAGAAAACAATTGTTGAAGTTTCTATTTTATGTTTCATTTTTAAGGAAACTGTCTTTTCATAACATTGCTGAAATTGAACATGTATTACTGGCAAAATTTTCAGATTGAAGTTATTTTAAAATGTGTTTTGTTTCAACAAAATAGGTAAATAACCCTATGCTGCTTTGACCTTTACATATATTTTTAGTTAGAAAAAAGTCCCTGTAATACATAAGTGTAACCACTTTAACAGATATATAAATAGGTAATGCAAGATATTTTCGTACTATATAAAATGCATATTATCTGAAAGCCAGGTCACCAAACCCACACACACATATCATGTTTATGCCTACATATAAGACAAACAATAAACTTCAGGAAATACACCATTTCATATTTATTACTTTTCACAAATAAATAAATCAATAAAAATATATTTGTGTGACACTCTTCACGCAATATATATTAGTACCTAGATAGCACAGTTAGTAACCAATTTATTACACTTATTACAGAAAGGTATCACTAAAGATAACTAGAATGTCATAATGTCTGAATTCTTTCACCATGATAGCACATTGGAAACGATCCATCGGGTCTGGGAACGCGTCACATATGTCTCAAGTGCAGGAATTAATGATCCGTTTTACACATTGTCTTAACCAGTCATCATGTAGTGGCGGTACCATGCATCTCGTAAGGCTTTCCAATGATGGTTTCAGTGACTGCATGTCTTGCAGTTTCTGTAAATTGTCCACATCATCCCAACGTCAAAAACCATCAGTATCATCTCCTGTAAACAATTTACATAATCTTTTATTTCAACATCAAATCTTAATTCATCATAAATATTATGTGTGATTAGTCCTGGCTCCGACAAACCAAATATTAAAATTCATACGTGAATATACCCCGAAAGACATTTACCAGTAAACTAATATCCGAAATATAAACAGTCCGAAATAAATACTAATGTCCGAAATAGGGCTACATTGCTTAGATCTTTATTTAGCATAAATGTGAACCGAACGACTAAAGAAAGGTATATCGTGTAATATTTGTACTTAGTACTATTGATTTAAGCCTAAAATTAGAAATGTTTATTTGATAACAAAAATTCTCAATACCTTGTACAATACATCGTGCACCGCCGTTATTCTGCTTTGCCTGACGTACTTTTACTTGCAAAGTACGACTGGGAACCAGACAATATAATTACATGTTTAACTATTTGTATACTATCTTTACTGTTAACGACCAGAACTCAGCAAAATAAATGCAATTTTGTACAAAAGTAGTGCACATGACATCGTGACGTCATCGCAGGCGACCTGTCTTACGTAGGGTGTAAGAGTTTTCCAGTACCGGAAGTTGATGCGGAAGTCCTTGTCCCATGTGCAAGGAAAAGCCATGACTAACTTATCACTAGATCTTTAACACTGATCCATGGGTTCGTAATACTTGACTCTACCGACTGAGCGAACTGGGTGCCTTCTTTTTTCAGGAGTTAAGCAGAGGCATGCGTATGAAAGATGCAAACGGCGCTGAACAGACTGCAATGCACGTGTTTGCGCTTGCTATCAAACACGTCAAGGTGAGTGGTATTATAGACCGTAAAAGCCCTAGACTCCATTTAAAGCTTATTTTCTCCGCTATTGTAATAAGTTAAAAATGTAAACATTACATTTGCGAATGATGATAAATCAATTGTTTCTGAATTATCCATCTGTATGAAGACTCACACCAACATACTTCTTGTCATAACCAAAAACCACCGACCATTGCAAAGGTTCACATGTAAAGTTGAGGAAAAGTACTTCATAACGTTTCCTACTTAAACTTGCTTGAACAATTATGTCCATTTTTTGCGAAGTTTACATTAATTTTGTTGGTTCGATACACAGCAAGCTTGTGTCGTACTGTTTTTATAAAAAAATAATTTTCAACATAGACACAACTTATCAAGAAGATCCAGGAACAAATGAATGACGATATACCATCACATAGAATTACGTGGGTGCTGACAGTTCCTGCCATTTGGCGCCACTCTGCCAAACAGTTCATGAGGGAAGCCGCCAATAACGTGAGTACAGTAAACGTCAGGAATAACGAACCTGGATATAACGTACGAGTACGTTCAATTGTTTTAAGCAGTTTTCTCCTCTCTGAATCATGGTTCATTTCTATATTTCTATTTGTCCAGGTTATAACGAACTCGAATATAACTTATTGCTGATAAGAGTGTTTGGTCAAACACATACAGTTCTGCGAAGCAGGATACAATATAAACCGATTGTAAAACTTACAAATATACAAAACGAATTGCTCGTACTTTCCTTGCAGGCTGGTATTCAGGAGAACCAGTTGTCGCTAGCCCTGGAACCGGAATCAGCCGCTATCTGCTGCAAGGATATGGCCTTACGGAAGACAGGAGGACTTGACGGCATCATGCTAAAGGCCTTTGATCCGGGACAGAAGTACATAGTAGTCGACTGTGGGGGTATGTGGACTTGCTTTGTGTTTTGTTGTTTAAGAGTTGGAGTCACGTCGAGATACTCGTAAGAAAAGTTCAAAATGTGCAGATAGGTTTTAAAAAATACAATATATCCATCTTACCATTGTCACAAACCTTTTTATCAGAATCTCGTTTCATTTATGTATATCTTTTAAGTTTTTTAACTGCAAGTTACATCCCATATCCATCACTGTGGCTAGGTGGCACAGTTGACACGACAGGCCACAAGGTATTGCTCAACGGTACTCTTAAGGAGATTGACTCCGCTTCTGGGGGTCCGTGGGGTGGCAAACTGGTCAACGACGCTTTCGGGGAGTTCATTGCTGAACTGGTAAAAACAACATTATGCCATACAAACTTTGTTTCCGTTCTACCCGCGTGTGTCGTATTCAATAAATCTAAAAAAAAATAATGAGAATATAAAACACGCAGTCTATAATGTAGCTTATTTGAAAAAAATGCACTGTCTCAAAATTGTGCTGTATAATTAACGGCGGTTTTGAAATACACTGCTTTGATAATATTTTTATATAACCGTATGTATTTAACACAGTATTGTTGTCTCAAAAGTATATGCAGTTATCCCTTTAAAACGTAAGTCCGATAACAGCATCTATTGAAAAAGCCTAATTCCAAGTTTTAAAAACTATTTTACAGGTGACTGAGAGAGTGTTCAAAGAGTTTAAAACAAATAAGCCCAGCAAGTGGATCGAGTTGTGTCAAGAGTTTGAACTGAAGAAGAGAGCCTATAACGGTACAAACGATGTTGACATTACTCTCCCTCATGCCTTGGTAGAAATGTATGAGAAGATTTCAGGGGAAAAGTTGATTGTTCGCATCAAAAACACAGTATACAGCGAGAGTTGTAGGTTCTTAGAAGAGAACCTCATTCTTAATAAAAAAATTATGGACAGATTGTATGGAAAGGCAACGGATAAGATCAATGACCATATTGAAGATCTTCTGAAGAAGGATTCTCTTAAAAGGGCGTCCTCCATTTTATTAGTCGGTGGATTCTCAGAGTCGGATATCGTCAAGAAGTCTGTAACGAAGCGATTCGGGACCCGTGTTCGGGTAATTGCTCCGCCAGGTGGTGGTTCAGCCATATTAAAAGGTGCAGTGATGTTCGGTTGCGATCCAGATATCATTGCGGCTCGCATTAGCCCTTTCACATACGGCGTAAGTACCCGTGCGCCTTATGACAAAGACCGCCACAAGGCTGTAAAACCAAAGAAGGTCGGCGAACGGGAAGTTGTGGACAACGTGTTTGACAAACATGTCGAGATAAACAGTCAAGTTGTAGTAGGTTGTGAATTTAAACATAAGAGGTACACGGTGATCAATAGAAGCAACCCTACAGTGTGGTGGAAAATCTACCAATCCCGGGCGAAAGACCCGGTGTTCTGCAATGACAGGGACTGCTCTGCCATCGGGAAACTCACACTGGAGATACCTGCACGCATAAAAGACCCGCAAATTCCATTAGACTTATGCTTAATTTGCCGTGGGACAGAACTGGAAGCAACTGCTAAACTTGTAGAACACAAGAACGTACAGGTCTCGTTGAAGTTTGACTTCTTGGACACATCTGGATACGAAAGTGATTTTACACAGTCAGAGTCATTGACCGCATGAGACATCTATAATCTGCATTTACATTCAAACTGAACTAAAATAAGCTGTATTAAACCACCTATATATATGTATATATAATGCACCAGTTGTTTAGGGGGGTTGGATGTCTGAATTGATCAATGTTCCTGGGTATGTTAAACATGCATAGCAAATCCATGCTAAGATCATAAGGGTTGCTTTGTACATTGCATCTACAGTTTGCATTCCATGTATGTAATGTAATTGCATGTACTGTTTTGATACAATAGTGTTTTGTTTGGTAGCTGGTGCCAAAATGAACGCAGTTCGTTGTCCTATAGATGATTTAATAGTTATATTTGCATTGAAATAATGTATGTAATTTTTTTCATTCAAAACGCCCGCCACGTTAGCATTGACTATATACCTTAAGCATTGAGATTATTGTGCATGTGGCTTGTTCAATGGCGCCCAGATCATGTGTGAACTGTTATAAACGTTCATAGGGAGCCATATAATTTTGATACTCGTAATGACGTTGCCAAGCTTGTCATCAGGCACTGAAGTTTCGACGCCAGCAATAATTTGCGGGGAGACACAAGGGACGTTTGAGGTGGAGGCTGGATATATACTAATAGAAAAAAAGAAACTGGTCATGTAATTTGCACTTAATATCTTTCGAATGAATAAACCGTTTCAAACCAAACTTTCACAAAAAGTAGAGAACATGTCAAGCACCAATTTATAAAGCCTTCCACATAAACGGCTATTAGTTATTGCGTCTAAGTCTACAATAACGTTTCGCATGTGCATGCCATGCGCATCTTCATGGCACTAAGTAATTTTTGGGTACATTGCCTATTGTGTTATTTGTAAATCAAGTTCAATCCAATACCTTACGTACAATAAGAACACTAGAGCTAAATGAATTTACGACTATCAGGGAGTTATCGCTTTTTCTGTCAGAACGTTACGTTTCTGACGTAAATCTCAACTTTAATTATAATTACATATCATCGACAGTCTAATAGGTTGTTTCTGAAAAACCGGAGAGACAAACCTCAGTAAAAATTATAAAACATACGCCTATTAGAACGTTCCGTGTTATTACGTTATCTCACTTCCGGAAAACGTTTAAAACGACAACGTTCTTTGCCCGTCAGTACAGGGTTGGCTTTAAGAAGTCACATAAAGTTGATTAATTTAAAGGGCATGTAATGGGCAAAAATATCACCAAGCTTGAAATGGGTACGCTTTATGTTTTCTCAATGTCATTTACTATAGAAACGTACACATGGGTATTTGCACTTCCTCCCTAACATCTTAAAAGTGAAAGACGTAAAACAGAAGCTAAAAAGACTGTATTGTGTGATTCTATACTGCAAAACCCGTGCTTAGGGGTTATGTCATTAACGTGGTTCAAAACCGAATTTAGGGTCGTAAATGGGAACCTAGAAGCATGTTAGTATGCAGGCCATGTTATACAAATAAATAGTGTTTGCTTCGTGCAGCAATTTGTCATTGTTTATCTAATTTTACGTCAAATGCAATTACTATAATCATCGTCGCAACTTTTAAAACGCGTTTTATGTAATTGGTTGACGGTTACGTTTTAATGGACAAGTAACTTATTTAGATAATAAGAAAAACATGCTGTGATAATTTCTTTGCAACAGAGTTTAAGTTATATATAGAGCCCCAGAAAGAAACCCTTCGTTTACTTTTAAATGTAAAGAGCTTTACATATATAATAAAATGTTTGCATACATTCGGTATAAAGTTAGTCAAGCCGCACGCACGCACGCACATACACAAAAAACCGACATGCATTGTCGATTTATGAAATAAATATATCAATTTATTATGCGCAACGGTGCAATAAACTTATAATTATATTCCACGGTTTGCTTACATACTTTACTACAGGCAACACATATCTGTTTTGCCGGTGCCTCGAAGACTCTGATGTTGATTTGTCTCACGATATACTATCTTAAACACAACGTTACGTTTAAAACAAGGCTGGGAACGAACGACCTCAAGATTAAAAGCAAGCGCAGTTTCAAGTTTTACGACACTATGACAAAATGGCACACACAAAAAAGCAAACACAGCTGTCACGACACGAAACACACAGAACAAGGTGACACGCGTAAAACAATTGTAGAAAGTAATTATGAGAAGTGTTTCCATATTAAAGGGACTCTACTGAGGTCTGGCGTGTTAAAAGTCAAAAATTGTCTTTTTAAGTGTGTTACACGACCAGACCTCAGTGGAGTCCCTTTAACATTAAAATTGAGGCCAAACTCTAAAAGGAAATTAAACAGGTATCTGATGGTATTCAATGTCGTTAATGTCATCGAGTGCAAAAATAAATCCCATCAACAAACAAGGGTTCACTTTTCTTATCTTTTATTATCATAGAATTTGAATGCCTAAGTAAGCTGTTTAGACTGAAACAAATCGAAACCTTATCCTTTAAAGATTATTGGAATGTGTAATACCAGTAGTTTTGTACCCGTATATGTTTGCATTACTTGGTTACCGCTGGAGATATACGAAACTTTTCATGACAAGAAAACGTGATTGTTGAATAGTAAGTAAAATATTTAACAAAATACTTAAAATAAATGTAACTAAAATATTTTTAAAGCTCCAAAAGTTGCAGAATTGCAAAACTGGTACTTCTGTACTGCAGTACTGCGTGTTTCCACAATGGGGCTGCACGGTGTGGAAATTGATTGGTGTAACGCGACTAAAATAGAAATAACTTTTTAAATTATATAATAATTGATTCTACCACGACTGCTTAGGTACTCACATTGAAATAAATAGGAAGCTGGGTTATAACCGCGATTTACCACGGTAAGTGAAATTACGTTAAGAATTGTTTACGTGACGTCACAAATTGTTCACATAGTACCGTTTAAGATTATCTGCCATCAACAATGGATTTTTGTATATTGGAAATAATTTACGTTTAGCGTAGTATATTGCGCAAATAACCAACGGCTTGTCTTTTAGATGCTTTATATTAAACCAAGTAGGCTAACGTCCCTTACGTAGTTTAATTATGAAAGTGCAGTCACACTACAGCGTACGTTCGCATACGCTGATATACGTTAGGCGTATGTTAGGCTTACGTGGTGTTCGTTTCAAATACGCTGACGTACGTCGGTGTACGTTGTGTTATACACAGATGCCAAATTATTTTTGGACATGTTCAAAAGGACCAGGTACGATAAAGGACGGTTTTGGCTCAATAAAATGTGACAATATTAAGAAGATAAACAAAACAACAGACAAATGATGTAATGGCAAATTAGAGTAGTTCAATATCTTGGATCACTTTACAATGCGCGTTTGAGTATGCAAATACTATTGATGTTGATGCGTGTGTATGTGACGGTCGCGAAAAGATTTGAGGACATTAAGCATCTGAGACATAAAAAATTATGGGTCCGCGGCCGATAGGGGGGCGCGCTCCGGGAGCGCCACCCCCTGGATCCGCTTGTGTGGTGAATAATAAGTAAATGGGTGTATATGTTTACTTTGTATTTTACAGTATTGATAATTGAAAGTTGATTATGAATTTGTTGATGAGTGGATGGTAAATTTTCTTTTGTTTGTAATAATTGTCTGAGACTGTCAATTCATTATAAATTCATTTCAGTACATTCAGTTGTTTTTTGACATTCTTCGCTCATAAAATCCGCTTTGTAAATACTGAAGACAATTTAACTTAATATTATTATATTGATATAATTGTATGCGTTATATATGAGCTTTTGTAGCATACAGCAACATGTTTAATGGAACGAACGTTTTGGCAAAAAAATCAATGTTTAAAAATGTAAGTGTGTTCCAGATTTGATCACGATATCTACAATGTAAAAGGAAATGTTCTAATGTTTCTTATTCTCCGCAGTGCAAACAGAGATAACTGTTGACCAGATTCCATTGGAAAAGGTTTTCATTTGTTGCTATAATTTGATGTATTACCTAATGTTTAGAAGTTTTATGCGATTGTCTACTAATTTGGTGTTAATAAATGCAAATAAGACTTTCTAGTCTATTTCACAGTGAGAGATATTTGTGAATGTCAGGAAGTTCATATGCCTTTTAGATAAAGGTATTTTTAAGGTTTATTGTGTTTGATGTATGTATTAAAGATGCTAATTCTGTATCTTTATACCGTTATAATCTGTCATAAATCTTGCAATTTCTTAAGTACACTAAATAAATTAAAATTGTAAAAGGAATTGCAAACTTTTGTAACAAATAATGAGTTTTTGACAAAAAAGTAAAAACACAACAATAACAAAACAAAAAATCAAACATAAAAAGCCTTGCCGGAGCTGGGGATTGAACCCAGGACCTCTTGTACCCAAAGCGGATGCGTTACCACTGCACCACCGAGTCATCGGATAGTATCGATTGTAATTAAGCTATTTAACTTTTTCGGCGCAATGGGTCGAAACGTAAATAAACAAAGACACATTTGCGGGCCAGACATTTTCAACAAATACATTTTTTTCTGTATTATTTTTACATGCATGAATAACTATATTTGGCAGTTTCTCATATTTACGGGAGTAGGTTTCGTTGCTTAAATATGGTTAATATGTAAGATGTAAACAATATTGACCTAAAAGATACAGACGTAGCATCTTTAATGTATTTATATGGTGATTGGGATGCGTGGTGCATACGTTGGTGTGTGTTAATTCATTAGATGTTTTTTCCAGTGGTTTGGCACTGCTTGTTTCATGTGTAAAAATTGTGAAGCTCATTTTTATTAGTTTTCATTTTTTGAAGAATAAGTATCTCGTCTATGTTTCCTTGGTTGTGTAATATGTGTTCATTGTGTAATATGTTTGAGTCAATCCAGTGTGTAAAAAGTAGAGGCTTTCCTGCATATTTGATGTATTTGTTGCCCCATAATATTAAAATGAAAATAAATGTTCCAAAACTGCCTGATAGAATTGGAACAGAAGTATTTTTGGTTTTGGTAGTGATTTAAAGCTATCTAGATTCATTTGAAATACAAGGAAATGAGCACCAAACTGGTTTAATATAGAACTATGAATAATTTACATGAAGAATTATCACGTATTGATAGCTCTTCGAGCCATTTAATTTTGAGTGATCTATTGAATTAGTGTATGTCTGGGACTTTGTAGCCTCCTGTTTGTTTTGGGTCGATAAGAATAGATCGTCTTGTTTATTCAACTTTGTTTGACTATAATAACTGGAAAAATCATAATGTTTAATGTAGATAACACATGTTTTGGTGTTGGTATTGATTAAATCACGTAAGACAGTTTGGGGAATAAAATAGATTTAAAATCGTGAGTTTTCCTTTAAATGTGAGGTTTCTGCGATTCCAGAAATTAAATATATCTCGACATTTATTAATGTTTTCCCAGTTGAGTTTTTCAATTTCTTTTGCCAAGAGCGTGTGCATGTGTCACTGAGTGAAATGTAATGACATGTGTTGTTGTAGGAACAATATGTGGTAATGTGCCTAGTGGTAAACCTTCTGTTTTGGATTTATTTAGTTTAAGACCGGAATATATACAGAATGTATGCACAACATCAATAACAATGGGTACTCGTATTTCATCCATATTGTGTAAAATAGTTTTTTTGTCATCCGCCAACTGATTTATTATATATTTTTGTTTTCTGTTGGATATGTTTTTGTTGTAATTCCATTTTTGTGGCTAGTGTAAACCTTATCACTGACAGCGCTTGGGACATGCTGTCGCTTTAAAACATTCTTCGATAAGCTTGGTAGGTAAAGATTATCCTATAGATTATAATGTCAATTGCTATATCAAAATAAAATCCTTTTTTGGCAGATGTTTGTGTTGTGAAGAATAAAGTAGTCTCCTGGTGTGTGAACGATTATTATGTTTATCTTTTGATAAAGCTCTTCATATGATAGAACGTTTATTTATCATAACTGTGCCTTAGTATGTGTTTGCCAATTCTTAAATTACTTTATGTTGTATTTTGTCAAGCGCCCTTCATGGATTTGCCAGTTTTACCATTGCATTCAGGATCGCCTAGATCGCAACCAGAATGAAATTCAATCCTTAATTAAAAAGATTCCAAAGACCTAGGTATTAAAGTCGTGGAATGTTTATTCAGATTAGTGCAACTTTGTGCGCTTTCATAGTTGTTAGTAGTCTGTCCTACTAGCGGATCCAGGGCGTGCCCCCCTAACGGCCGCGGATCTATGATTTTTTAATGCCCCAAATGCTATTTTTTCTCATTTTTTCTTCGCTCGCTTCGCTCGCGATTATTTTTAAACATAAGTTTAATATAAGTATGGCCAAAACACGCTATAAATGACTTTTACTTCATCTTTCAAGACTTGCAATAATTTTCT
>Ga0224511_10002113_pt1 | contig 12997 bp, 6 predicted proteins | sample SF_May12_sed_USG_2_FD_169988 | JGI IMG/M metagenome (GOLD analysis project Ga0224511, IMG submission 169988) | Sediment microbial communities from San Francisco Bay, California, United States - SF_May12_sed_USGS_8_1 | ecosystem: Environmental > Aquatic > Marine > Sediment | place: USA...
AATCCTAAACCGCATTTAGAAATCCTATAAGCACATTATAAGTAGACATAATGATATGATGCATCATCAGCAAGCATTCATATTAAAATATAAGTAATTAATAAATCACATAGGGTAATAAAACACTGCATTCAAAGTATCTTAACAGTTTGACAACAATAATAAAACACATATTTTATGCGGTCCTTAGGATTACCTAGCATTAGGAAGTAGTACCCAAACATTTGCAACTGGAACTCAATTACGTTAAATGCAAACAACAAATGCATCCTAAATTTAACAGTTCAAGTGAAAACAAATAATATGCAATAGAAATAAATAAGGCTTGTAGTAATATTGTGGAAATGGACACGTAGGTCATATACCTATGCAGCTCAGACACAGCGTCATTGTAAACAAAAATGGAGGGCAACTTTGGAATTCTACAATGAATAGTCTTAAGGAGTGCATGGCATGCATATTACATAATTTAGTTTTGAACTTCTATAATTTTGAGTACATTCATTTGGAAGCCAAAATGTGAAATGCCAAATTCAATAATATATAATATATAATGCGTGTGCTATTTAATCAAGTGTACGTTATAGAATATGACAAGTGTTTGCTTTTGAACGTAGTAATGAAACCGTTTAATTCGCTTGACAATACAGGAATTCCGAAATACTTAAACCTATCTGTCGAGATAAATCACCTTATATTCAAAGAGAAATTTCAAAGGTCGCGCCCAAAACAAACACAACTATTTAATGATGTTATTGATGCAGTTGAACACCTGCGAATACAGACACATAAATTATAATGATATTATGGAATACTTAAAATTGTTTTCTTACTCCACATTAACGTTGTAATATTATAATTAAACATTTAACTGATATATTTGATCCGTAAAGTCCCTTTCGTAAATATGTCTAAAATGTTAACCGTATCTTTTATTATGAAAAAGACATATGATATGTATTTGCAATACATGAGTACTTGCAACTTGGGCAGAACAATCTCCTTGAACATCATACGTAAAACCACAAAGCTGTTGGCAAAACGTAGTCATAATTTTCTATGTAGTCTATCCAGTTCCTCCAGAGATAACATTATAACAATCTAAATCATCTAAAAAGTATACGTATCAGTATATAAACAATCAATTCATGAATTCTTTTAAGGTTAAAATAACAAAATAGAAGGAAGCCACCTTATTTCTACTGTGTGAAAGATAATATGTGTGGTAGTAACTCCATTAACTAATGACATACTTAAGTTGTTTTCAAAAGACGTACATGCCATGTGTATCAAGTGATTATCAATACATAGTTAGGCATATCCAATAAGGAGCCATCTCGCACCACCAATAATGGGATCAACACGAGCCAGCATCCGTCGGCTCCACGTGCTATAGCTTGTCGAGGGTTGATGATCACGTTGATGGCCTACTGACACAGGCGATATTTCCTTATCAGTAGTTTTACCGGATTCATTAGGACAAAGTGTATCAATAGGTTTCGTTGCCCCTACGGTTAACTGATAAAATCGAGGCGAATTAAATGAACGGAAGTTGTTTAAGGGGTTCAAACACAGTGGAAACTTGTCAGTTACTGAAACGTTGTTGGTTGTTTGTTTGCCTACTTTGTTCAACCCTTTATTTCGATATATATTAAAAGAGTAAGGGTGGAGTTTTTAAAGTTATTATAATGTGTAATAGAACCAAATACACATGTTCCCGCTAACTAATAACAAATGAAACATACTGATTTTCTCCGACATAAACTCATAAAACCAATAAACGAATTAAAATGAGTGTTGTTGAACGTCATACTTAGACGATGGCATATGAAGACTAACTGATGGAAATAAAGTTGATTAAATGAAACCCTTTAGGATATTGAGGTTACGAACACCACTTGGCTGGAACCTCAAGCTACTCAGAATGTTACTAAAATGTCAGAAAATGTAAGGCATGTAGAACCTTAGTCCATATAATAAGACAAATACTGTATGTGATACAGCCAGTAAATGTAGACACTAAATATGTCGGTATATCATGTTTGTGCATATCAGTGATACAATTTGAAACACTTCATGCACAAAGCTTCAGGCACTTTATTATTAAAATGGAAGTTTGATGTTATGATATCCGATATGGCAGATAAAAACCATAGATGAGAAAATAATTTCGAGTTTGCATTCACTCCTATAAAACAAGATTATATAAATTGAAGAGTTGTTCAAAGAAAGAAGGTTGTAAACAATGTAGATATGTCATGTTTAAGGGCACCATGAAAAAATGGCCACCAAAAAAACCCAACACACAGGACAACACAAAAACACGTAGCACACCAAGACGCCACAGACATTTAGAATAAATTATTTATTTTTAAATACATTTTATAATAGTATTTGTTTGAAGGAAAAGGGTTTGCAAGAGTATATATTTGTAAAGTCTTTATAACAATATAAATTGAGGAGATGTTGCAAACAACGCCGACAGGTCATGTTTAAGGGCACCATGACAAAATAACCCGTACAAAAGCAAACTCTAAGAACAGCACACTCTTAATCACCTTTTATAAAACAGTATCTATAATTATTACTACATTAACATATACATTAACCAGTTGAAAGCATTATTTAAATATGTAGTGGTTAATTTGGTAAACTTAACAATCCATTAAATTTCAAGTACACCGTCTAAACAGTCAAAGTATCTTTATGTACAGAAAATATATATTATGTATGTTTGTGTAATTTTGTTGTTTGGTGGTGGTAAAGGTTTACTTATATACGGTCATTGTTCCCCAAACAATAAACGTACTAATGCACTTATAATAACAACATTTAAACAAACAGGTTTTTCAACAATCAAATTAACTTACTTTATTGTATTTCGGAAAAGATGAAAATCTATTACATAAATTTTCTGAAAACTATTTGAAGAATGGAAAAGTTTTTAATTTCATTTTAATTGAACAAATACTATTTTTGTTAACAAAATGCGTCAAAATGGGTAACATCTCCTTTTTAATTAAAACATTCTCGTAAAACATTCACAACTTCCCACAAACGAGTGTTAAATTAATACGCAAGTATTGAAAACAGTGACCATCATTAACCTAGAAATGATCAACGTGCACACTACAACATGACACTAAACCCACCTTGTAAAGTTTAACCCACAACAACGGCAAACATCCGTAATTAATACTCCTGTCGTTTACACACTAAGCATCAATTGTATTATGGTTTTTCTATAGACCAGGTTTAAAACTGTTCAATAACGTTAATTGAGTCTGTTAACAGCCCTCTCCTGGGTTGCCGTAAGAATGTCAAAACGTGTATGGATAGTTCCGCGAAACGCAAGGCAGGAGAAGTCTGACACTGTTTACTCCCGTCTATTCTGTTTGCAAATGTTGTTTTAAACAAACTTGTCAAGCATTTCACCAACAATAAATCCAATATTCATTGAGAAGCAAATGTAGTAAGACATTTTACTTGATGTTAAAATAAACCAATTTAAACACAGATATAGTGTAAAACCAGTACATCTTTACAAATCATTACCTTCATAACAAACTTATTATTGATTGAATGTTTAAGTGTTTCACACCGTATATGCATCCCTCGGAATGTGTTAGCAAATTTAACTTGCGAGTTGATCCATACAATCGTGAAACCGTACGTTTAATATAAATTGAAGAGATTTGTAATATAAATTAAAGAGATATTCAAAGAAAAAATATTGTAAACAATTTAGACATGTCAAGTTTAAGGGCACCATGACAAAATGGCCCGTACAAAATCAAACACATAGAACAACACAAAAACTCATAGAACACCAAAACGCAGCAGACATTAAGATTGTTGTTTGTGCTTTTCGGATGTTTTATTTTTATTTATTGAGTGTACAACATCTTTAATAATTTCTTAAAGAAATGTTGGGTTACCGGTCACTGACTTTCACTGGGGGTTTAAACCAGTTTTTCGCTATAGCAAACCTCACAATTATTCAACATCAATTGGAGAAGAAAATAAAAATCCAATATGTATTTACACTCTCTATTCAGGCCACCTAGAACATGGACAAAGTGGAAAAGGAAAGAGTACATTTAAAAAAGTAGAGGATTATTATCATATTGAAACAAAAACACTTTACAACGTAAATGAACATACATTTGGTTGACTTCACATGCACTAAAGTCGTCCTATACTGCGTAAGTCTACAAAAAAACAAAAATAGTATGTACCAAAGACAACCAGACACCGTCTAGTAATATCGCACCCAAGACTTACTTACTTACACACCCACCGCCAGCGCTAAAGCGGAACTCTTTTATAACTATAACAACACGTTTAAGAAATCTGCATAGAAGTTGACATTTGTTTTGAGAGGTTAAATAGCATCAACCCCACAAAAGACAATGTAGATAGGAAAATATACTTTCCGTCCATTCTCAAAACAAACTTATCTCTCGTACATGATTCACAGCATTTGTTGTAAAGGTCATTTGTGAACAATACCGGTGTGCATTATAATGTCATCATCACATATTTACATAAATATTACACAATTCATAAATTGAACCCCGGTAAAATCCTGAATATTAAAATATGTTTAAATACCTTTTAATATTTATATGTTTGAGTTAAAATGGTAAAAATTAGGTCGCGTTCAATGTTGTATACCCGTAAACAGAAAATACTTACATTTACATCAAACTTTGATTACACTTCAGAATCAAATTGTAAAAGTAGCATAATGTTAGAATAATTTCTCAGACCAAAAACAATCGGTGGTTATCATGAAATGGCCACGATATGTGTACATATTGATTTTCAATACTGTCGAATCCCACTTGACAAAAACGAACTTGACAGAAAAGAAGTAATAAGCGCACATCAGTTTGTCGCAAGAGCTTTGGAAAATAGCAACAATTGCGCGTTCCACTGTACTTTTACACTAGCAATCTAACAACTCTACCCACAAAATGACACCCCCTAAATTGGTAAGTTGTACTTTCGAGGTTCCATGTGTTGTATCAAAGTGTTGCAAGATGGTTTCTGAACTGATATGTCACATGTGTTCAGCCATACTAGTTTTATTCAATTCTTGTATACAGTTGTCAGAGTATTCGACAACCTGGTCGCCTTTTAACTACATGTAGAATGGTAACTTCATCCAATTAAGGACAATTGTTGTTCCGATCTTAGTTCATTTTTCATATATAGCTCTACTTAACGTTAACTGGCGTATCTCGTTAACCATTGTTGTTTAAAAGACGGCGATTTTTCTTTAGACTGGTCATTAGTATTGATTTGTTGATTTGTAGAAGCATAGAAAAATGCGTTTCAAAAATTATTTTATGCTCATACGTTTATTTATACAGTTTAGCTGTCACTAAATCAAGTTATTATGGTAAGGCCCGTGCCAGAGCCCGTACCGAAAAACACAACTCTAACTGTCCGTTGCGTCATAGTGTCTTGAGTGTTTTGTGTCGTTCCTTGTGTTAGTTTGTGTACGGGCCATTTTGTCATGGTGCTCTTAAACATGACATATCTACATTGTTTACAACATTCTTTGTTTGAACATCTCTTCAATTTATATTATTAATAAGTTGTCATAAACCATTCAGTTTTATAAAAAGATAATTCTGTTAAAAACCGTTCAAGACTATTCTCGTCATTGTTTATTGATGCAGTAATGTGGTTCCGTTATATTTACATACAATGCAATGGAAACTCTTTATTTGTTACAAACACTCGTAGGTTAAATAATATGGATTGTCTTTGTCTGAAAGTGCGTAAACATCGTATAGTAAATAAAATGTTTTATGCCGACATTTCAAGAGGAGTGTCGAGTTTCAACTAGATTTGCAGTTTTTGTTTTCTTATTTGTTTTGCGAAAATGCGTTGATAAGATCATACATTGGTTTTACGCCTAACATTTTAATAGGTTAGTTCATTATGTTTACGAGTTCATAAGCATATTGCATTAATTACACAGTAATCAACAATACAATGACGCAAAATATGCACGTGTGCACTCGAATGTTTTTATTTATATGAGTTAACAGGGTTGTGGAATAGGATGCTTACAAAAAACCAGTATGGCATTAAATACGTGGGCACATAAGGCTGTAAAGCCGTCAATGTTGTTGTCATAATTGTATCGTGGTTTTTTCCTTCAGGCTTCAAGCAAATTTCATATACCTGCGCAGATACAGCACATTTTAAGACGTCAATGTTAGTTTTAGACAGATCATTCCTAGATATTCTACCAGGATGCCGCCTAGTTCTGAAATGCACATACCCATACTGTAGTTCTATACAAGAAACGACTAAAGGCCACAAATACTGTCTGTATAAATTTTGGCGTTTCGATCGTCACCCATGACCACAACACCCGCGTTTTATTGTCTATTATTTCCGTCAGGACCATCACACTATCTCACAGACACGTGCATTATAGCCTGACTTGTAAGGGTTAAGTATTCTTGCGGATACGATGAATAATTACCTACCACCATATCATAAACTTGCAGTACTCTAAGCCATAAGCAGTATTGACTTACACTCGGTATGTCGGTGAATGGCCGATCGCTTAAGGCTCTAGAACCTTGTTTACGCTGCCACAACGTCATAAATGTGTTCATACAGCAGTAAAACCGTCTAGTGACGTCAGAGATGCTTACGCCAGATGCAAGTTTCATACTAGTAAAAAGTCAGGTTCTCAAAGCAATGTTGTACTTTATATTTGTGATATTTAATTCAGTTCCTGTTCGTGTTTAAGGATGCAATACTGATTAGAAAACCAGACCAAGAATGATTTGAAGTTGTGTCCATTTTGCAAGAGATTTTACGGTCGAAAATGGCGATTCAGCATTAGGGCATTTACGCCCTTGCACATCTTTTTTTTATGCGTCAGAATTCGTAGCATTTGTGGAAAGGGTTCTTAATTTTGAACATGTACACTTGCATAATACAGCTTTTATATCTATAAAAATGAAGTATGGGAACGTGTTCAATGTAAAATAAATATAAGCTGCTACTTGCTGGATGTTTTAAAAGGCAAAAACAATAAGTAAGTAAAAATACTCCCTACATTTCAAAATAATTAAGAGCATGATTTATGAAAGTCCTTTTTACATCAGCCTACTATGTACACAGTTTTTAATCTTCACTTATCATTACATGCGTGCTCACTTCAAAATCAAAGGTCATTTTGCATGTGAAACACAACAGAAGCTAATGTTGACGAGGAAAGTTAGCTTAGACCAACTAAAAGCAAATGTGATTACAGATTCAAGGGCAATTACCTGTTAAGGGAAAGTAATTATCGAAATGGGAATTTGATGTTATTCCTTGTAATCTCAATGACTAGTCAATACTAAGGAGTAATCTATAATTACAATGTTAATGATGAAATCTATGTGGCATTACGTGTATGACTGACATTATTTAAACTCTACATGAAGGCAAACATGGTTGCAGCAATAAGGAAGTACCATTACTAGACAACGTCATTTGTTAACGGCTGTAAGTCTGTAAGAACATTTGCTGTAATGGCACGTAATTATCCTCATGAGAGATTGCAGTTAATAAATGAAACTTCAATGTTCGAACTAGATCAATACCAAATAGTAATAAATGTAATAAACTATACTTGCCAATTAACATTTGCTGTATTGTCACGTAATTATCCCCATAATCTGTGACGCTTTGATTGTACTCAGTGTATCTAATTTGTGCATTATCAAACGCTTTCGTTTTTATTCACTAGAGTTATTGTCATTGAGGTTTGAAGTGGCACTCATTACTGTTCGAAAACAATCATAAGTTAGTTCGGGTCATTGCAGTTATTTAATCGACAGTCGAGTATTGGATTTTGTCTCATAAATGGTTACTGACATGCACAATGAAAGATAGAAATAACTAGTACAGCGGTTTGAGTGAGCGCCTGTCACACCATCGGTTAGTGTTCGAATACCACTAGAAGAAGTTTGGTTAAACCGTTTTGCTTAGTTGTGTTTAATGCGCATATTACGATCGACAAAGTCTTTTAGTGTCTTTTAATATAATTTTATTTTATTTTAGATGCTTATAGCCATTCTTCTTATTCGTAGCCATGTTCAACTCAAAGTGATGTACATGCATCTGAAGCTACTATGCGATTTCAAACCCAATTTAATTGTTTTAATCGTGAAAATCGAGAAATCGGACCTGTTGCGAATCGAACCCAAAACGTTAGCGTGACAGCGCATCACCCATACCACAGACCTAAAGACGATTTACCTAAAATCCACTTACTTATTTATCATAGAGCTATATGATATTACATAGGTGACCTGTTAAAAAGTCAATTCGATTCGTTAGTTTTCTATTCGACTTCTACTCGACTTCATACGGAATATGCATGAATGCCACTTCAAACCTCAATGACAATAGCATTACGCACGGCTTTGGTGTTCATCGGTACATTGTAAATGTTACAAAACGTTATTGATCGAACGAGTTGAATTACGTATAATATCTAAATCTTTCTCGTTTCCATAGTTATAATACCACTCTAACGAAGCTAGCTTAAAATTATGCAAATAATATATTTATGTCACAGTGTTTGTGTAATTATTAAAAGGTATTGGTCTTATTAATGCCAGTTTACATGAATTTGTTTAAAGATTGAAAGATTGCATTTAACTGTGTCTTTTTAACGTCATTGTATATTTATCATAATTAATTTTACAATGCCAGCAATGGTTCGTCTACTTTAACATTTCTTTTACAATGCATAGTAGCTTAATATGTAACCATGTCTTCTACCAAATTTTGCAAGTTGAATATCTTGAGTATCAGCCTTTTGCTTTCAAAAGCAATAATTAACACTCAGTTACCATTTGTTAAATATAAAAAGTAATGTTATGAATCACAATTAAAATATGTGTCAACATCTGAAATTCTGTGTCCCATATTATCGACATGTTTATTATATATTCGTTAAAATGGTACACAGGCGTGTTTGTTAATGAAATCTGTGTAATTAGAACTAAGATAAAGTTGAAAGGTATAACATAACATGGCATAAGCTAAACTATATCAGGAAGTGCTATAAGGATTTAATTAGTTAGATGCAACAAAATCTAAAACCAATTTGAACATCCAATATTTTCCCTAAATAAAAAAGCCTCCGTCGGTTTAATGACATGACACTTCGTTAAAAGATTTAACAAATACATATTAAGCTGTTTCGTTAGACAAGCTGACATTGCCGAAAAACGCTTTCTGAATCCATTAGCAATTATTCTTGTAGCTATCACATTAATTACGAAACCCATGTAAGTGACACCGTTAAGCAATAAGGCAGAAATCGGACACGGATGATGTTATCATCTTTCGTTTAGATGAATTATGGGCTTTTAAAGATAGTATTATATGTGCCAATCCAAATTGAGAAATATTTAGTGCCACTCAGTAGCTCTTTTATATATACATAAAAAGTAAATTGCAAGGTTCCTTGTCTTAGACGATCATGATGTTTCTCACGAGAGGTTCTTGTTGCTTGTTATTATAATTATCAGAAACTCACAAACACTATTTTGACACTATTAACAAACAAAAACAAAAATATGTTAAAATAAGTAATGCACTTTGTGGGAAACTGTCAAAAGTCATTAGGAGCTTATTTCATCATGTACCCTGATTTAACCCAGAGGCAACATCTTGAGGTATGTTGCCAGGCAAGCTCCTAGTGTTAACAATATCTGTTTTGTTAGATGAGGTATTATGGAATGGAATGTTAATACTGTTTTGATAATCCCGTGCAAGAAAAAATATTGACGTTAATTTATTATGAAATACATAAATAGCTGTAACTGTTTTAGGACGCATATTTTGAAGAACAACGAAGATTAGTCATCGTATATGTAAATGTAACAATCGAGTAAAGTCTAGCTTTTTATAAAATTATTTTCAAAAAGTGTTTGAACAAATATAGCCAATACACTGACCCTAATTTCTTACGTCCCTCGTATTCTTTTACTCGATATCTTCTATGTATATTATCCGATTGATAATTCATTTTCAAAATATCAAAATCAGATCATTTGGAATCATTTCCCAATATTTTTAACAAATATAATATTTTATTTCTTAGATAATACTGTTGTAACAAGATTTCCAAATATATTTGCTAAAATAAAATAGTTTTGAGTGTGCAACATTCTTAAACGTCAATTAAGCGTTATAAAGATTTTCTGCGCGTGCATAAGAGTCTGCAAATATAAGATGATTTTTTTATGTTTTTTACATTCACCTTTTTTCAATCATTAACAAAAAAGTCTAAATCGCATGTGACGTTCAAAAGTTGGACAAGCGTTTAACAATTAAAAACTTTAGGAATCTCGCTATAAAGACATCTTATGAAATGGCAAGTTAGTTAAATTTCATAAATTTACATTTCCTATTAATCCTACAATGTCAAATTAAAAATGGGGACGTAGGAAATTTGTTTGAGTGTACAATAATTTGATTTATATATTATATGGGGGTTGGGTAATATGTTATTTCAAATCGTTACAATGTGGGTTTTTGTGAAGTCGTATTTGATACACATTACATCATTATGTTTAGAAACTATATATGTATTGAATCATGTTCCAACAAAATCACATGGTGATTAGTACAAATTACAGTTGCCTGTATAACCCTTTATTTCATTCGTAAATAAATATACTTAATCTTACATCTTTCATTACCATTTCTGAACAGCTTCAATAAGACCAAGGCTGCTTTTTCACCCATGCAATTTATGCTTTCTTTAAAATTTGCCTCAGATTGCTTAAAGGTACTATTTCCAAACATGCATATTGATGCCCTTGTAAATAGTCATAAAGTTTACAGTATGTTGAGACACTAAATGAAATAACATTACAAAAGGAAAGGCAACATTTCGTGACAAATAATGCGTTCGACATATTTTAATTACAACAATTAAAGTCAAGCTATTTTACTCTTTTTACATTGTGCATGTGAAACACAAAATAGCAAAGCCACCTTTTCGGGCCACACTTTTTCGACAAAGTGTTTTTTTAATTGAATTGAATTGAACAGTAGTGTTTATTGCTTAACTATGGTTAAAATAAATACAAGAGATGTTCAAAGAAAAAATGTTGTAAATGATGTATACAGGTAAAGTGTAAGGGCACCATGATAAAATGACTCGTACAAAAACAAACGCACAGAATAGCACAAAACGTTTCATGTCAACAATTATGGTCGCAAGGTATAAACAAAGCATCTTTTAAAAAATACAGCTGTCGGCAATTTACAGCCACTCAGTCCGGGACAAACAAATGCCGTTATCTCTGATTGCCCATGGTTTGCTCCGATTGATTTTCAATACATAACCTGAAACATTAACCTAAAACTATCCATTCGCGACCTGGAATCTGATCAAGGCTAGCCGACATTTACCTATAAAATATGCTATGGATATCTTAGCATGTGATGACAATATAAATTGAAGAGATGTCCAATGAAAAAATGTTGTCAACAATGTAAACATGTCAGGTTTAAGGGCACCATGACAAAATGGCCCGTACACAGAAAAACACACAAAACGACACAAAAACACGTAGAACACCATGACGCAACAGAAAAAAAAACTAGTTTAAGGGCACCATGACAAACAGTCACATGTGATATGAGTATTGCCATGCGAGCTGTTTAAATAATATGCAGACATTTCAAATCTGCGTTTGGTGGGCTTTCAAAGACGATCATGTCAAATTGAGTTGTTTAAAGGTAAACAAGTGCCCATCCGGCATTAACAGCGAAAACATAAATGATGAGTTAGCTTCTAAGATGATAAAGTTGACATTGCTGCTGCTGTTTATGCTTCTGGTAATGATAACGATGAGGATGAAGAGAACGAGAATAATATAGTATACATGTATAATTATTACTATCATTATCAGTATTATTATTATTATTATTATTATTATTATTATTATTATTATAAATAGAAATATCAAAATTTTTATATGAATAGTGTACACCATTATTTCTATGTCTGTATCATTTTAAATGTTTATTTTAGTAAACTGTTTTTAATGGACAAAAGCTGGTTGCATAGTTCTATTAATTAACTAAGTGTTATAATATTGTTGTGGCATTAAAATCAGGAGTCTCTATAATCATAGGAAAAAGAAATAGGATATAACGAAAGCAAGCAGAATACCAAAACATGTGAATTTTACCATTTTTTAAAGGAATTAATTGTTATAATTTTAAACATGCACTAAAATGTTGTTTTCTTCATTTATTCATTAATGTATCATATTTTGTCAGATAATTTGGCAATTAACATTGAATTGTGCCTACTTTAGTCTTATCAAAGAAAAATTGAAGAAATTGAAAATAAACATAATGTTGTTGGGTTTGGTGGCTATCTTTAATTTGTGCACTTTTGACCGGGCTGCGGAACTTAAGACATGTTTTGTAGAAACTACAGGTCTACATTATGCTTCATAATAATATGGTCATTTATGTAATACAGTAAACTGCAATACAACTCTGACATCTATTGTTGATTAACAATAGTTTATTTTTGAATGTCTGTTCTGTATTGTTGTTCTGCATGTTTCGTGCTGTTCTAAGTGTTTTGTTTGCGAACGGGCCGTTTACTTATGGTGCCCTTAAACTGGACTTGTCTACATTGTTTACAACATACTTTCTTTGAAAATCAATTAAATTTATATTAAACTAGTTGCTTATAATTATTCTTGTTAATAAAAAGTATTTTAAAACCAGTGGCCAATTGTATATTCAATTCAATTCAATTCAATTCAATTCAATGCTTTATTTCCCTCTGAGAAGAGGATTTTTTTGGAACAATATATGTACACAATATAATAATGCAAAATATTCACAACATCAAAGTATTAACATAATAATTATAATTATGTAAATTGAACAGAAGCAAAGGCAAGTATGTAGCGTACAGCAGTTA
>Ga0224511_10002114_pt1 | contig 12995 bp, 5 predicted proteins | sample SF_May12_sed_USG_2_FD_169988 | JGI IMG/M metagenome (GOLD analysis project Ga0224511, IMG submission 169988) | Sediment microbial communities from San Francisco Bay, California, United States - SF_May12_sed_USGS_8_1 | ecosystem: Environmental > Aquatic > Marine > Sediment | place: USA...
TAGATTACCGTTCTTTGTTTCTACAACAAATTTCAAAGCTGTAGGGCTATTATTAAGATGGGACCTCCTTAGTTGGGTTTCTGTCAAGTACCTCTGTATGGGCGGTAAACCAGTATGTGTGCGTGTGTGTGTGTGTGTGTGTGTGCCAAATATTGAATCGATATGAAAACATTGCAAAATCAGTCAATTTTGCATTGAAATAAAAGTTTATTGATTCAATATTACTGAATGTCATTAATGCAGGTTTTGTCATGGCGCGCAACATATATAATTCATTTTTGAGAATTAACGCTGAGTCATCATCGAGCTTTATCAGTTTCATTTCCTTTCTTGATGCAATACCTATTTGTATGCCATTGATTTGGTCAGAATTTCGTATTCTGCGCGACATACCGCGTATATTACATACCCAAATTAACATTTAAAATAGAAAAAACACAACAACACAACACTGAAAATTGTGGTTACTTGCTGTTTAATAGAACGTGACCAATTTATAGGAAGCGCATTACTTATGTTATAACAATGAATATGTCTTAGAATTAAGCATGGAAGCAAAATGTATAAGTGCAGAAAAGAACACTATGTGTCTTAATAAAAATAATCTTAACATATCTGCTTACACAATGTTTTTTCGCATATAGAGTATTCAAAATGAATATGAGTATGTCTTAAAAATTAAGTATGGTAGCGAAAAGAATCAGAGTAGAAAAGAACATTATGTTTCTTAATAAAAAAGAATAATAAATGAAAATATCTAGCTACCACAATATTATAAACGAACATTAAATTCTTCTTTTTCGCATACAGAGTATTCAAAATGAATATGAGTATGTCTTAAAAATTAAGTATGGTAGCAAAATGTATCAGAGCAGAAAAGAACAGTATGTTTCTTAATAAAAAAGAATAATAAATGAAAATGTCTAGCTAACACAATATTATAAACGAACATTAAGTTCTTCTTTTTCGCATATAGAGTATTCAAAAATGAATATGAGTATGTCTTAAAAAATTAGTATGGTAGCAAAAAGTATCAGAGCAGAAAAGAACATTATGTTTCTTAATAAAAACAAGAATAATAAAAAAATATCTGCTTACACAATATTATAAACATACATTAAATTCTTCTTTTCTCATAAAAAGTATTTTAAATAAATATGAATATGTCTTAAGATTTAAGCATGGTGGCAAAAAGCAGAAAAGAACATTATGTGTCTTAATGATAAAAGAATAATAAATGAAAATCTGCTTACACAATAATATAAACTAACATTAATATTTCTTTTTATCATATATACTTCAAAATCTGTTTAAGTGTGATTTTATCTTGTAAAATACGCTTGCTTTCACACAGTGGCAAATGCAAATGAAAAATGAGAAAGTTTCACAAAATGTGCTTTTAAATTACTAATATTTGTTTTTACTTATCATAAAATTTATAACAACGGAACGTTGTCAAACTCAACAAAATGCTAGACACATACTTAGTTCCGATCAACTTATAGTTACTTGATAATATTACCGTACAGTAGCCCACATTCCTTTGTAGAATTTTAAAAAAAACAAACGCTTATATTGTATTTTTTTTACACAATTTAAAAGCAGTTTAACAATTTCAGGTCTCTAGATTTATGTAAAAGCAATTCATTTCACATGAAAAGTAAGCAGGCATTTGGCTCAAAGTGGGTTAAAGTAACATTACAAATTTTGTATGTAGTGTAGAATTATCAATTTTTTCAAATTAATTAAATCCTACGTTAAATTTGTAGAATTGTTAATATGAAACAAAATCGGCGAACGGCTTTATTACTACAGTTGTCAAAAATATTGCATGTTGCACAACATTCACCACCAAATCACTTTATGAGGTCACACTTTCTTCTGTATAGTAGGTTAAAAAATATTCGAGGATATCGCGACACTTCTTTTGAGTCCATCCAGCCATGCACTCAGGTTTCAAACTTTGAAATTATTATTATTTATAGTTCTCAAAATATGTAATCCGATAGGCAGAATATTTGTCCAAAACAAAAACACCAACAGACCCATACAATGTTCCAATTAACTTTATGTTATTTAATTAAGTAACCTTACACTAGCCAACATTAATTGGCAGAATTTGTTTTAAAACAAAAGCTTAAAAATGCTGTGCAATTTTTCGACATGTTTAAAGATTATTCTTAAATTTTATGTTTAAAAGAATTGTGTTTAAGTTAGGAATTTAACACAAAGTTAGCAGTAATTTGCCCCCCCCCCTTCCCCCCGAGTGTGTTAAAATAACACCATTATATACTGTTTAGTTTAGAACCATGCTCTTTATAAACATTATTAAGTTTCACGTGTTACAAGGTAGACATTTTAATACCGAACAGAATTGCTTTAATTATTAAGGTTGCGAACCTCCTCGCATGTTGCACAACAAATAATCCCAACTATTTCTGGTGTACAAAATGCTTCGTTATAGGAGATATAAGGCGCAAAATATTGACACGTCACGGTAGGCATGGTGGTATACCGCGCTCGTAATGCCGCGTCGTCATCGTTGCATGCGTCTGCTGTAGCAAAACAGTAAAAATGAAAGTAATTAATGATAGAGATGTGTTCGATTCCAATTGGTAACTCTGACTCACGTTTTCCCTTTAACTGATCAAAAACGGAAAGTTTAAAAATGTGTGTCAAATCAAGAAACTAAACCCGCACCCCTGTGTGCATTAATACTACTAACTCAAGGCTTTATCCTCTTGGTCACGGAGGTAAATGTTGAGAGAAAAGCCCAATTGTTAAGCTATTTGTAGCAATTAACTACACTAAAAATTTAACTAATCAAATTCTAATTATCTGCGAACATCTAGTTGATCAAACTCATTTTCAAATTAAATGAGTACTTTGATTATATTTTACAAATCGCGAACTTCACTTTACTTTCGAAATAGCATTAAACTTGACTAAAGAGCAATGTAAAACATCTTATTGCCATGATTACGTTAACGATTACCAGAGTGGCAAAAATAAACACTTTGAAATTTCCTCCAAAAAAAAGACACACATAAAAATCAACAGCACATTCTGATTACGTGTTTATAAGAACATAAGATGTAAGCAAAAACTACACATGTTTTGAAAGCAAATATGTAAGTCATATACATTCATCCAAGAAACTTGACACATTAAATACCAAAATATCTACTTTATTTATCAATTTTACTATCTAAACATCTTTTTAAAATGCATTATAAACTTGGCAAAGCTTTAAACGGATACTATAACATTATGAAAACTGCAGAGATGTTTAAAGACAAGAGGGGTCGCCCACCTGAGGAAAAGGTCAAAGGTCACAGTGGAGCCATTTACAGAGGACCACTTATGTTGTACATCAATTATCAATGCTCTAGTAGATTTTTACAAGAATATTTTCAAGATTTGACCATAGAACTCTATATAAATCAGATATGCCCCCAGGTTGGGCCCTACTTTATACTAGGGGCATAATTTAAACATTCTTTCTAGCAACCAATCACCCCCATTCCAACAATTTTGGTAGGGGACCACACAGGGACCAATCTTGTTGAGTTTGATCAAATTCCCATTAGGCCAAAAAATTATTATGTTGCTCAGGCACCGGTACATTCGTTTTTTCACCCCGCTTCAAAAATTTTATTTAAAGAATCGCGCCCATTAAATCGTCAAACTTAATTTTTTTTTAATCTGACGCAAAAAAGCAATGCGCCCCCCTTGCATTCGTTTTTGTCAAGATCCATTTCTTTGCCTGAGTAGTTCAAGAGTAGAAGTTTGTTTGTTTAGAAGTTTTTCTTATATAATTCAATGTAAAATTGAGACCCCCAGGATGGGGTCAATTTTGACCCCAGGGGCATAATTTGAACATCTTTGGTACAGTGGTAGAGGACCAACTAGGGACCATTCCTGTCGAGTTTGGTCAAATTCCCATTAGCGGTTCAAGAGAAGAAGTCGTTTGTAGTTTTCCTCATTTAATTCAATGTTAAATCGTGACCACCAGGGCGGGGTCAATTTTGACCCCAGGGGCATAATTTGAACAACTTTGGTAGAGGTCCTCTAGATAATATTATATACCAAGTTATGTGAAGTATGAAAGCTCTGGGCCTTGTAGGCCCAGACAAGAAGATTTTTAAAAATTGCATTTCGAAAACCTATTTTCTGACCCCGTGACCTACTTATGCAACCATCTGGAACGGTTTGAATAACTTTGGAAGAGGACCACCCAGGGATCATTCCTTTGAGGTTTGGTCCATTGATTGGTTTCAGGGGAGAAGTCGTTTAAATGAAATAGTTTACCTACGTACACAAGCACGCACGCACTGACGGACGGACGACGGACAAAGGAATGTCACAATAGCTTACTCTGACCACTTTGTGCTCAGGTGAGCTAACAACTAAGGCAAAGAGTTTTCCCAGACAAATATAAACAACAACAACAACAACAACAACAACAAAAACAACAACAACAACAACAACAACAACAACAACAAAAGAAAACCGTTTTGAAACCATAGGATTGTTGTTCCCCCCCCTTTTTATACATTTGTGTGTTCGCAAGAATGTAATATTAATTTAAAACACATCATACATATCCATATGGAAAATGTTAAAATGTATAAAAAATAGCGTTTAAGCTCAAATCGCGAACACTTTCGGTCCTTCAAATGAATGTGAAAATAAAGTATTTTGTAATCATTGCGGAACATTATAATTGTCATTTACAAGTCAAAACGAGAAGTGTGAGTGTCTAACAAACTACATATATTTTTTTCGTTCTTTTATTGTTTTAGAAATGAAAGGACAATAGTTTATATTATATATATGCTTACGCGGGCAAGATGCTTCGTTGCACACAACACTCTCCGTTGTATCGCCAACACAGTTCTGTCCGCCATTTTGGGGTACCGGGTTTGTACACATGCGTGATCTGGTCATGATGCCGTCACCGCATGTCACAGAACACGTGGTCCACATTGTCCATGATGTAAGGCCACCGTCAACTGGAGATAACCGTTGTAATAGAGTTGTTTGTGTATTGGTGTATACCAACAGGTGAGGGGAAATATTTTACCATTTAAAAAGGTAAACTGGAAAAAAACCATACACATATCAATGCCAATAACTATTTTTACACATCTTAATACTGTTGAGTTTGATCAAATTCCCATTAGGCCAAACAATATCTGTTTCTCAGGCACCAACACATTCGTTTTTTCACCCCGCTTCAAAAATTTTATTCAAAGAATCGTCCCTCCCATGCATTCGTTCTTGTCAAGATCAATTTTTTTGCCTCAGTAGTTCAAGGGTAGAAGTTGTTTAAAGTTTTCCTTATATAATTCAATGTAAAATGGTGACCCCCAGGGCGGGGACAATTTTGACCCCATAGGCATAATTGGAACAACTTTGGTAGAGGACCACTAGATGATGCTATATACCGAATATGAAAGCTCTGGACCTTGTAGTTTCAGACAAGAATTTTGAAAATTGCATTTTGAAAATCTATTTTCTGACCCCGTGACCTCCTTGTGCAACCAACTGGAACGGTTTGAATAACCTTGGAAGAGGACCACCCAGGGATCATTCCTGTGAAGTTTGTTCCAATGAGTGGTTTCAGAGGAGAAGTCGTTTGAATGAAAAAAGTTTACCCACGTACTCAAGCACGCACGTACCGACGGGCGGACGACGGACAAAGGACTGTCACAATATCTCACTCTGAGGACTTTGTGTATAGAAACATGCTTATGATAATGATTTCATAAAAAATATTACACTGGACAAACATGCAAAGAATAATGTCTTTTCTTGTTTTTTTTTGCAAATCGTCTTGCTACATGTAGTTCTTTAGTGTAGCTTATTTCTTAAAACTTGTATAGTAATTTTTAATAATAACATACAATGCACATGCATTTTGTTAATTGAAGTACATTCATATCAAGCATAAGCAATTCATGCAAATGGAAATCATGGTTGTATGAAATTAACTAGCCATGGCTGATTTTGTTCTTTGAGTAGGCCTTTAAACTAATCAAAGTGTTTAATGTACAACTAAAGCAACATGCCTTTTTCGCGAGTGACACATTGCCCAGTCTTACACCACTGAAAGTATAAAAAGGCATAAACAATTATGATTTTGATGTCACAATCAATAACCTTTCTTACTGGTAATTCTAATCAGTAATGAGTTTAGGTGACGAATGAATGACGACTTATATGCCTCCAATTACAGGGCAAATTACATATTTCATAAGTTTCCATGACGATTTCTCAGTATTTAAAACAAACCTTCCCACTACGTATAAATACTATAAATGTGCGGGTTAATCATAATAAACTTTGAGGGCTTTCCCTTTCATCAGTTTTATATACTTTTTTAACCTTTGCAAAAAGCCTACTGGTTTGTACGCGCTTACAAGTATCGGTTTTGATTAGTGGGGGTGTTTTTATACTTTGTACGCTCTTTTGTACGGTATGGAATAGATAGACTTGTAAAAACACAATGTATGGGCAAAGGCAAAGATAACGTTTGGACTAATATGCTAATGCTATTCATTCGTAAACGCACCACATAAACATATCCTGATATTAAGCGATATTTAATGATATAACACTTGGTAAGTTACTACCGATCTCACCTGATTCTTAAAATCGTTACCACAGGGAGTTCCTCGTGCTGCCGGCTGGTACGTACATACTCCAGCTTGTGTTGGTACTGTGCAGCTAAGTGCTTGACAGATGCTTAGGCTATTCACAGCCTTCGATTAGAACGATATGCAATGGTACAAGAACGTATTTGATTTACACATGGTACAAAACTGTAATTAATAAAGGTAAAAACTTAATGTTTTAATCAATTTTTGTTATTTAATATTTAAACCTTCATACATCTAAAAACTTGTTTTTTTCGTTTGTTTGGATCCTAGAGAGGTTCAATATAAATGGAGGAGATGTTCAAACCTACCTGACCACACCCTAGTGTGGAGCCTTTACCGTTGTAGAGCTCACACTGTTCTGTGATGTTGTATATCTCTCCGGGTTCCTTCTGCAAGTGATTTTGGAACTCTACTGGATCATACACATTCACAGCATCAATTAGGCAATCACTGAAATTTAAACATTAAGCAATTAGCCAGAAACTGCATGTTTTAGACGTTCGTGCGAATCTCAAATGTTTAATAATTATAATTTGTACTGACTACTAAAGTTCTATACACATATAAATTATAGTTTAAAAAGTTACCCAATAATATGTTTTTATTTAATAATTAAACATATACGGCTCGTATTGTTATATTTTGAATAGTATTTAAGGGAGTATATTGTGTAGTTAATACATTTAAGTGTTATTAAAGAACGTCATTATAACTACACTAGGTCTTAAGTATTGTACATAAGTTAGAAATGTAATGAACGCAAATATGACCATACTTGTTGTTATTTTTCAACGTTTGGTAAAACGCTTTAAATGCTGAGACCGAGCAGCTTGAAAAACGCCAAGGGTTAGCTGAATACGGTGTCGTATAATGGATCCAGAAATAGCCCATTATGAAGTTATAGTCTGTGCAATTGTAAGCCGCGTCATGTTTCGCCCCAAAACTATAACAGGCAAGAACATATGAACTATAATGGACAACTATTTCAGTTTGCTTACATCTGTTCACATTCTATATGCTTACTAAGAAAGACAGGCGACAGAAAGGATAACATTTTTTTACAGCTAGAACTTCATAAGGCCATGCCAAATCTAAATTCTGTTAAGCGTCCGCGTGCGCGTAGGTTTTAGAGGTCTCAGTTTAATAAAAAACAAAATTGTTGGTGAAATTTTCTTTTATAATTCCGATGTTCCGGGATTCAGAAAAAATAACTTTACTTTAACTAAAACTATAAACATTCATGTACTACCAAGTACTTATGTATGCGAATATTAGTTAGAATGGACATGTTAATATTACATGTACTTACGCATGTCATTTATATACTGTTTAATTATATTATTATAGTATTACCAGTGTAATATAGTTCATGCATTTGTTCATGGTACATGACACTATTATCATAACACATGACTGTATAACATGTACTGTCCATATACATGCCCAGTAATAGGCCACATTGTATGGAAGTATAAGTATTCTCATTACAATTAATTTACTTCACAATTACTTCTTACTTACAAAAAAAATATTGTGACAATATTTTCATAGCTGTGTCATTAATACAATACATTTTTATGTGAAAACACACATTTTATAATACACCATATGTTTAAGTCATGCTAAAAGTAGTCAAAGTAAGTAGTTCAGACCATTGTTACATATTACGATTATGTGTTTTTTCATTTAATATAATAAATACTGCATTGTTATTTTCGATTTGTAATTTCGTTTTCGGTTTGTGTGTTTTTGTGAATGGGTACCTAGGTTTTTCAAACTTGATTTGATGCTTAACAGAATTCCAATTTGGCATGGCCTAAGCAAATCACAATCGTAGCTGTATTTTGCATTGAACATGGCGCTATTGAGCGTCAGTGGTATGGTATTTTTCACTACCAGTTGATGAACAGCTTCGATAAAACCGAGGCTGCTAGTTTCCAACGCAGACTATACTTCCTGGTGATATTTCCTTTATCCCAGACTATTCTTCTTTATTATATACATGTATAAAAATTATATAATTGTTTATTAAAAAGGTTCTCGTTGTTACAAACACGTGATTGTAAAAAATATCAGAATACTGATTAATTCTCCATTTCAAACAAATGTGAACAATGTATTCGTGCCCTTACTTGTGACCAAGTTCGTGAGCTGCTACTGTCACGGTATCGTGGAAAGAGAAGTCTACATTCACAGACTGCTGATTATAACTACAAAGTCCATTTAAACGTGACATTCCGTGTGAAGGCCTCATAGTATTGGCGTACATGGTGTACCTGGGCAAGACGACACGTAGTGTTAATTACAAACAATTTTAATGAAGACATAAATATGGTGTGGTAATATTAAAATTAGGCATATTGGCATGAACACATTAAAGTTATGCTCGAATTTTATTTCATTTTGCTTGGGGTTATGTGCCCACCCATGTACAAACCATGAAATGATAGTGTCAATGTGCAAGGAGTCATAAGTTGCATAAAACTGTTGTTAATCATAAATAAGTTAAAGCAAAGATAAAATGGGTAAGCAAATATTCTTGTTGACTACCAATCTATGCATTTAATATAAAGTCCGTAGTGAAACTTGTGTAAAAGTATGTTTACGCCCAAATTAACTACCGTAAATCTCACCTTGTAAATGCCATGACATGATCGTGCTCTGTCAAGTCTTTCTGATTTCTCGACTCCCAGTCACGAAGTGAATCAAGGTAGGCGCTTGCATTAACTCCTGTGTTGCCATCCACAGTGACAAAAAAGATGTTACCACCGAGCTGTCCAGAGAATACGCTATCCGTTTCTTTCGTCTGTGTTAACATAATAATCCCACTATACTCGTGTTAATACATGTAAACGTTTCAAAATATCGTAAGCGTTGCAAACATTTTAGTCAGTGTCACGAAATGCTAGTTTTATGCTTTCTGAAACAAAGCATTCAAGTCAAATGCGCTTCTAATAAGCGTTCTTAATATTTTCAGTTGTTCCCGATTATTAGACTAGAGATATTGCGATCGACTGAACCATTGAGATTGGGATTTATAATTCTGCCGTTTGATTCGTCTGCCTTTTGCGTTACATACTTATGCCCCATTCATGAATCAATACAGACTTTGTACGGTGTATATTGCTAAAAAACTGGTCTTTACCGCTCCTATATGGCCCTGTCCGGCAAACAAACAAACAAACAAACAAACAAACAAACAAACAAACAAACAAACAAACAAACAAACAAACAAACAAACAAACAAACAATCGACCGATGAATTTGTGTTACACATCACATACTCTTATACGACGACCGTAGTTAACAAGGTAAGTCCTTTAGCAGAGGTCATTAAGAAGTGACATCGTTCGGGCGTCTAGCCGCTCATGACTGACGGTTTTCCAAATCTTCACAAACTTGCAACGGTTATTTTAATAAATGATAAAACGCCCTTTAACTACGGCGACCGCCTGTGCACCATTAAGCGTTCACATGGGTATAAAATAGTCCGGGGAGAATGACGGTGGTTGAACTTCTTTGCCTTTTCTTAGTTTACTTTTCATAATAAAATTGAATTTCATTTCATTGTAAAGTCATTAGGTTTACATACAACACTGAAAATCCACACTGTAGAGAGACAACGTTGTCTAGTGATTAACGAGCTGGACTTGAAATTCTTCTATGTTGACTAACTGGGGAAGAACATACTCGAGACCATATTTTTCAGCGGAGCTGTATTAAAATCGATTTTGACCTAGATTTGCAGAAGCTTAGACCAATGGAATGCTGCACTAAAACATAAATATTCAGCGGGTAAATTGAAAACTAGCATTTTATTGGTCGATATTTTGTAGCGCAATGAAAATAAGGCAGCGCAATAAATATTGTTATGAGCTATGTCCTTCCAAACTGCACTATAAGAAAGATCTATTAGAAATAATTAAGAAGGACAAAACTGCATTTTATGATGTTCAAGTATGAAACTTAACATTAAACGCGATAGTTATAAACCGCCCATTGTTAAAATGCCACAAACAGTTCGCATAACAACAAGAAATGATCTTATAAATTTAAACGACTGGCCTAAAATATGTTGGAATCTTGCGGGCTTCACAGATGATATTGGAATGTCGGACTTAATGTACCATTACCGTAATGTACCAGGACGTAATGTACCATACGGAATGTAGGCGCATGTTTGTCTTACCAGAAAATAGCATTATTTTATAAGCGCATATTTCTGCTGTTACCAAATAAATTACCTTATAAGCGCATATTTTACCATTGTTACATGAATATTTAGAAAAAAGGGGGTTATAATATTTGCCATTTTTATACACCCATTTTTGTTAATAATTTTATGTCTTATTATAAGCGCACATCGAAAATAGATGCATATGTACCCGAAAGTATAAGCGCATATGGAAAATAAGCGCATATTTCAGGCACTAATTTTATTATAAGCATGTGCACTTATTTTTAAAATTTTACAGTATACCTTATAAATTTATGTTGTTGGGTTTCCATTTAAAGATCTTGCAAATATAAAGTTAATACAGTTCTTATTTTGTGTGTTATTAGCTCGCCTGAGCGGGGAGAGATAAGTTGACCTCAGGTTGTTGTCCATTCGAGTGGGATCTATGCATCTCTTGACTTGTGTTTATTGGTACCTTTCAACTTAATGTAAACTTGTACGAATCGGATTAGAAATAAATCCAAATGTCCTTTACAAACTCCGCTGATTGTCTTTTTTAAAGACATTTCTTGTTTACTTTCATTTTATTTCATTCTAACCATTTCAAAAAAAGCGCCGACTATTTTCGTTTTACATCGTTTTTGTGCTGTAGCAATTAACGCTAGTGATGCGCGACATTGAACGACTAATAGCGTACCTCACAATAAACATCTACTTACCTTGGGGAACAGAAATCCACTGACTGTCACAAATATTTTTAGATCATTATCTTCAATGCTTTCAAAGCGCAAACTGACCTAGGAACAAAATATTACATATTGTTAGAAGGATAACATGTAAATGTATAGAAAATACACAGTTTACACCAAACAGTTAAACTAAAAATAGACGTTAGTAAAACAGATGTTACAGACCATTGAATTACTTAGTGCATATAAACATTCATATAAAATGACAGCATAATGATCAAACATGGACACATCAACGTTATAGATCCTTTAATTAATTAAACTGTGACATCAACCTATCTCGCATTTGTTACAGCTTTATCAGTCACGAACAATAAATTATTACCAAACGTTTACATACAAAAGCTTTCAATCAAATCACGTGATAAAAATTAAAAGGATTGATAATTCAAATCCATGCTATTTTTGTACTTATTTAATTTTCTCGTAAAACAATTTATAATTGCGAACCAAAACACAATCAAAACGTAAATTTAATTATTAAAACTACAACGTGATTTTACAGAAATTTCAGAAGGAATACTTATCTAACCCCATTAATAATGTGAACAAAGTGTTTCCTCAACATATATTCGGTTGCCTCGTCTGGTGTCATCGTCTCTGACGTTGGTGTAAACTCGGAGTACCTGAAATTGAACAAATATGCGTTTATGCATGTCAGTCATGTTACACGGCAAATATCGTAATAAATATGTGCTTTGGTTATTTGATCTGCGTGATATGACTTAGTAAGTCTAAAAAACTGTTGGTAATGGATGGTTAAAGTGTGTTGTTATATATTTTGGTGATCGAACCAGCATACCGTGTGTGACTTAAGATTTTATTGGAAAAAAAGTATTGTTATTTTTTTTATTTGTCACGACCGTTCATCGTATTACTTTTTATAGTATATCTACCGAGACAGAAAGGTTGTAAGAAACTTGGAAATCAATGCTATTTCTATACAGATATTGTTTTTACTAGTCAGTCTTGTCTTGGATTTATAAACTGTATTAGAGATTGACCTTTATTTCAGATCTTTAAAAGGTGTGTTTACTAGTCAGTCTTGCCTTGGACTTATAAACTATATCATAGATCGACATTTATGTCGGATCTTTTAATTACAAATCAAGTACAAGTTAACTTCTGTGTTTGGTTCGTTTTTTGGTGATATATACTAGGCTTTAGCACTTTACATTAGTTTTCCATTTCCTGTCCCTCTTTTTATGTAGATATTAACTGTTTTGATTTTAAGGCATTATTGAGTTCTTTGGCTTAATTTAAAAATAATGTACTTGATCTGGATTTCCAAATACTGTACTGATCAACAAAAAAGTTATGTTCAACTTCTTTATAAATTAAAATGATTATTAAAAAATTCAATTTTCATCAAGAACCACAGCAAACGTGACATACAAAGTCAAA
>Ga0224511_10002115_pt1 | contig 12995 bp, 4 predicted proteins | sample SF_May12_sed_USG_2_FD_169988 | JGI IMG/M metagenome (GOLD analysis project Ga0224511, IMG submission 169988) | Sediment microbial communities from San Francisco Bay, California, United States - SF_May12_sed_USGS_8_1 | ecosystem: Environmental > Aquatic > Marine > Sediment | place: USA...
GTGACAATCTGACCTAGAAAACACAAAAGAAAGACCCCTTCACAAGCCTTCACAAGATCAAAGCAAATATACCGCTTTGGGCGGAGTTTGAAATTTTGCGGAACGGTGCATAGGCTGTTGCACCAGCTGTAAGCTTTGTGCATTCCCACTTCTCTCATGTCGCGTGTTTGTGATACGTTTACAAGACCTTGAACTGGTTATAAAACAGCTTTAAGGCCCGGTCACACTAGCCGCTGAAAGACATAGTGAATGTTACCTTTAGATAACCGTAACAATACAAACCGAAAACGTGTATTGTGTGAAAATTAGATGTAGAATTAAACTTAGTTATTCCAACGAATGGTTGACAGAAGTCCGCAGGAAATTCACTTAGTTACTAAACGTTATTAAACGTTATTGATATTATTATTAACACATAATAAGGCCGATTTTGCACGTACTTCCAACCTAGTTAACCGTACTCAGTCGACGTTTAAGTACGTTTCACTACTTGTAAGTACGGTTAAAACTAACTACGTGTAACTACGTGCTTTAAAGGCTTGGTCACATTAGCCGTAGTAAGCCGTTGTGTGGTTTAATCGCAGTAGACCGTAGAAGACCGTACTTAAACGTACCGATGGTAGTAGACAGTAGTTAACTGCCGTTAAACGTAGTAATGACCGTAGTTCGAATGAATAATTTGACCGTATAATGATTAATATTTTTGTCTTGTTCAAAAAAGGCTACGAACAACTTCGACTGAACACGTACTGGTAATGTACGTAGTTTGAACGTTTGTCGTACTTTGCCGTACTTAAGCGTACCATCTCCGTAGTTAGTCGTGGTGGATAAACATGCAAACTATGATTCCTACGGCTAGGCTACGGGTAACACTACGTTTTACTAGGGTCTACTACGGACACGCTACGGTTAAAACAACTTTTTAATTTGTTTAATACAAATCGACAAAGTGTGTTATTCAAATGTGAGATGTAGCTTTTATCATATGTTATTGGAACAATAGTTGACAGAAGGATGCGAGATACTGGATTAATTGAGCGTTTTTATATAAAACACATAATAATGTCAGTTTCTCCAGGTACTTCAAACCCAGTTATCCGCAGTGAGTCTACGTTTTAGTACGTGTTACTACGTGTAAGTACGGGTTAAACGAACTACGTGCATAACCGTAAATGTGACCACCCCTTTAGTGTGACCAAGGATTGGACTTATTAGACGCAGAATGGGACTTGTAAAATTAAAATTGACTGTTGACACCAGACAGCGTTAAGAATGCGTGCTTTACATAATTATGTCATGTGTTAAGTATTCAAATAATAACATGTACTTAATATTACATTTATGTGTAATACGTTTTAATGAGACATTTAAAGATGCTAGGTCTGTATCTTTATACTCGTATAATCGGTCACAAATCTTGCAATATGTTAAATATACGAAATAAATTAACATTGTACAAAAGAAATGTTGTGAGTTTGTGACAAATCATGTGTTTTGAACGAAAAAGTAAAAACACAACAACAACAAAACAAAAAATGAAACATAAAACCCTTGCTGGAGCCGGGAATGAAACCCAGGACCTCTCCACCGAGTCGACTGAGAGTAACGATTGTAGTCAAGCTATTTAACTTGTTCGACGCAATTGGTCGAACCGTAAATAAACAAAGGCGAATTTGCGGGCCACACATTTTCAACAAATTCGTTTTTTCGGTAATATTTTTACATGCATGGATAACTATATTAGGCAGTTTCTCATACATTCTATTTACGGGAGTAGGATTCACTGCTCAAATATGGTTAAAATGTAAACACTTCCGACCTAAAAGATACAGACATAGCTTCTTTAATAACATGTTTTGTGTCAAATGTAAGCCTATAATTTGTAAACTAAATTGTGGATTGAAATGGGTTTATGTGTACGTTTTATAGTATGTTTGTTAGTAAATGTTAAAGTTTTTGCTTCATTTACCTTATTCACTAGGTAGAATTACAAACTAAGGTTTATTCGACGCAGTATTTTACATGGTAAAACAATTGGTGATTCAATAGTCTCAATAGCAGACTTATTATAACTTCTGTTATGTCAATGCGAGACTAATAAATTTGTGGAGTTTAACGGTTGCCTATACATAAGGCTAAACACACAGAAGTGTCATAACAATATAAGGGGTGGCCTTTTTCTATCATAATGCTTATATTTTGGTATTCAGATAAGAACAACCGATTCATCGATGCAGGTATGTGTGTATGCGTTTAGTGACATGGTTGCATGAGATATTGTAAACAGTTTGCGTAATATCATCTCTATCACGGAAATAAGGCATGCCGTTGACTAAGTTTGAATGGAAGAAAGAATGCCAATATCTTTAACTTTGATAAACTGATTAGTTCAATTGGCATTGTGTAGACGGTCGACAAAAACAATACACATTAGTACCATGACTCTGTAAACAGAAGGCAGCTTTAGAATAAAAAATGAATCCCGAATTTCATACAATGATACAATTACCAATTTTTATTTAAAGAACAGCCATGTATTGTCAGCTTTAACATGTTCTTTAATTTAAATGCCACAGCGACATTGTAATCGTGCTGTTCAACTGGAAAATGTTGAGCCTATTCCAACGATTATACTTAGTAAACATTTATATGTGCATTATTACACGTTAAACACACCGCAACAATGCTGTTTGCAATTGATCTCAAGATATAAGGAATCCTAAAGCGTAAACGACAGGCAATTTGTTACCAAGACAAAAAACGGCCACAAGGACACGTTTTTATGATTGGCCAAGGCGTTACTACTTCTTTTGCTGTATGATGCTTGCTAAACAATTAAACAGTTTCGGATTGTGCCATTTATTTCCATCATATCATATAATTATACTAATTGAAAAAGAAACTGGTCATTTTTTTATTCCCAGTTTAAATAATTTTATAATAATGATATACACTGAACAACTTTTCTAATTGGTCACTTAGTATGAAGTGTAATAATTTTGGTAAAAGTAAACGGATTTAAAGATGCTAGGTCTGTATCTTTATACCCTTATAATCAGTCCCTAATCTGTCAATATGTTAAGCATACTAAATAAATAAACATTGAAATAGGAATTGCAAAATATTTTGACTCATAATGTGTTTTTGAACAAAAAGTAAAAACGCAACAACAACAATACAAAAAAATCAAACATAAAAACCCTTGCCGGAGCCGGGAATTGAACCCGTGACCTCTTACACCCAAAGCGGATGCGTTACCACTGCACTACCGAGTCAACTGAGAGAATCGATTGTAGTCAGGCTATTTAACTGTTTCGACGCAATGGGTCGAAACGTAAACAAACAAAATCGAATTTGCGGGCCACACATTTTTAACAAATACACTTTTTCTGTTATACTTTTATATGCATGAATAACTATATTTGGCAGTTTCACATATTTACGGGAGTAGGGTTCACTGTCTAAATATGGTAAAGATGAAAGATGTAAACAATTCTGACCTAAAAGATACAGAAATAGCATCTTTAACACAAATGTATCGACCATCAAGCATAGTTTATAATGAGTTTCTTACTTAACGTTTTGATAAATAATGCCATGCATAAACGTGTTTTGACGTTGTCGTTTAAAGTAACCCACGATTTTAAAAGTCACAAACACTGTTTTATTTTTTCAAAATCATCTTTTGCTGACAAAAGTATCGTAGTTTTGCTAAATGTGAAAGTTAGTATACGCCTGCAATAATTATGTCTGTAACAATCGCGTATGATTGAAACGTACGTAATAAAAACGACGATTTGCGTTCTAAATATTATTTGGTTGAAATTGATGATTTGTTTGCCATAAAACTACATACCTCGTTAAAATTAACATTGTATGTTCTTATACATATGATAGTTATATCTCATTAGTGTACATTTCTGAGTTTAAGACGCGCCTCTACATAACGCTGAATATAAAAAACCGTCACCGAAACAAAAGGCTTTCTTTTTCCTTTGTTTGTATTTGGAAACTATAAAACGTAAAACGTTGGGTCAGTAGTATTTGGTACGACGCAACGATAAATTAAGCTGTTATGTTGCGCCTATATGGTAATTGAATAATATCGTTAATTTTGTTACAAGTCATCGATGTATATTCTATAGCGTTGTGTGACCTAATTGCATGAATAACTATATCCAATTATCAGGAGGAATAAGTAGAGTGTTGCATTGGGTTGAAAAAATAACATGACTGCCAATAACTTTTGAATGACAAAAATTGGTTAATTTGCCTTATTAGAACAAGATAATTCGTGTGCGCGTAATGCATTTAGATGTATGGCCCCGTTTTGTAGAAGATATACTTAAAACTAATGGGAGAAACCTTGTATTTCAGAAAAGTTGTGTTTAAGTACTTTGATATTTTTGATATTATAACAATATACAGCACAGCGCAAATAAAAAACTTAAAACTTCTACCCTTATCTGACATGCGCATAAAATATCGTAGACGAATGCAATAATACTATTGGCAACTGAACTCACAATACAGGGAGTTCTAAAGAATACACTACATGCAACTCTTTTATTCGACAGGATCCTATGGTGGCTGGTTTGTGCCATGTCGTATAAACTATGGTGCTTTTTGCGGGTTTTCGCATGGCGACCTTTCGCCTCGCCAGTCAAAGATACGACAAACAGTAGCTGAAAACGCAAGCATGGAATGTCGCGTACTTTCGTGTGGCGAAACAAAAAAACACAAAAAAGTCAACATTTGGCGGTTTTTCGCGTGGCGACCTTTCGCGTTTTCGCCTTTTTTGTCGTATCTTTGCCTGGCGGGGCGAAAGGTCGCCATGCGAAAATCCGCCAAAATCACCATAGTTTATACGACATGGCACAAATCAGCCACCATAGGATCCGGAATACGGCTGCTAGACAGGAGTTCTAGCTTTCTTAAGATTTCTTAGAGAGGCAACTGTTTCTTCTGTTACAGGCTGCTTGAAGCAGTTAAACTGTATTAATTCTATTTCCATTCGCTTTTCTCTCAAAAGAAAAAAATATTATTTATATACCGGCATGGCTTTGTCACGTGATTGTAAGTTTGGTCAACTGTTTTGAGTAATTTGGTCATTTCAAAATGCATTTCTTGACCTTAACCAAACTTAGAGTTGCCCTGTACGGTACATTAAGTATTGATAATAATGGGTATTAGAAATTAAAGTAATGGTTTCAACACTTTAATACCCAACCGAATGTTTTGCGAATAGAAACATTCATATATATATTTTTAAAATTCAGTAAAGTCCGTGTTACCGTCAATTTTGACAGGACTGTTTGGAAAAGAATATACCGTATTTAAGGAAACACGAAAGAGTTTTGGCCTTATGACGAAGTGTTATATAACGAATTGGCAAGTAAATTTGATACGTCACAAACAATGAGGGGTCTTTTTTAAATTCTCTATAAAACTCTTCCATTTGATATTTTAACACTTTAATGTGTTTTTGTATCTCTTGACTAATCTTTCTTTCTATAAACAATTAAGCAGTAAATCCTACTTCCTTTAATATATGAAACTGCCAAATTTTATTATTCTTGCATGTTCAACCTTTGCATAAAAATTGTGAAAAAGTGTGGCTCGCAAAATTGGCTTTGTTTTGATGTTTCCACGCAAACACGGTTAAAACGGTGACAGCTTGATTGCCATCAATATTTGCAATTGGCTCGAGAGCTTATACATAACTAGAGAAAACTACTTATCTTGAAATAGTGACATTCCTTTTGCAATACTTTTTCATTGCAAGTATATTAAACAAGTTGCAAAAAATTAGGTCAAACATAAAGGTGTCAAGATTATAGGCATAACTACTTTCAAAGATATTATCAAAGCATTTGAGAATCAGCTTTAAATATTGTAACATATAATTACTAACGGAATAACAATTATTCGTACCAATTTGGCAACTTTTAAGTACCGCTGACATACATACGAAATATATAATTGCGCATCTGCATTCTAGATCCAAAAGCACAGACGTGCACATTCGAATTCCTGTGCGTTTGGACCGTCTACTATTTCTTTTAGTAAACATTAAGAGGTATGATAACATTGCTGTGTATTAAAAAAACAATTGAATGTTTAACTTTCTATGGAATGCTGCTTTGTTAATTTTTCATTTGATGTAATTCACTTTTTTATTATTTATCACAGGTTTATAACAATATTTTAAAAGTCGAAATAATAAGAAGTTGTTTTAAAGTTGTATAATAAAACATTAACTCGTACTTCATAACTGCGCCAAACAATTGGACAACCATCGACTAACATTGCCATCGTGTTAGGGTCAACAGCGCCTGCCTTTGACTGGACATTGCCTTACAAGGGACATCTACAGCGAGATGAACATGCGGGTCGCAGTATTGTGTGCGTGCATTATGGCTCTCGTTGGCATTGGTAGGTACACCTTTCATGACATATTTTCCAAAATAACGAAAACGAAATAGGTAAAACAAAAACAATGTATTAATTTTATTTATGTCTCTATGTTAAACATACTAGATCTTGTAATTGCAGCTAAAAAGAAGCCTGGCTTGATCAAAAATTTGTTTTAGAAATCAAGCTACTCACCTTTTTAAAGGAGACTTGCTTGCAGTCTGAACTTCAGTTACAAAAGAGTATTATTATTTAAATGCAGCATTGTAAATAACTGGCGCTATATGATCATATTTTGTTGAACAGCCTTAAAACATAATAACTCTACTCACACACTAGTGTTTCCTGTATACTGATTATAAAATATGTAGATGTATATCATTAAACAATTGTTGTTAAACCGATATGAATAAGGAAATGTTATCTTAATCCAATATTGCTGAATCCTATAAAACGCTGGTCTCCGCTTCTGGCTAGGACCAGGTTTGTGTTGTCCCTGTGATTCGCAACAAGGTCAAACATCTAGAAATAAAAAATGCGCTATTTTCAACAAGGTCAAACATCTTCAAATAAAAGGTGCGCTTTCTCAACAGGGTCAAACATCTAGAAAAAAGGTGCACTTTCTCAACAAGGTCAAACATCTAGAAATAAAAATTGCGTTTTTTTTTCAACAAAATCAAACATCTAGAAATAAAAGGCGCGCTTTCTCTACAAGGTCAAACATCTAGAAATAAAAGGTGGGCTTTCTCAACAAAGTCAAACATTTTCAAATAAAAGGTGCGCTTTTTCAACAAGGTCAAACATCTTAAAATAAAAGGTGCGCTTTCTCAACAAGATCACAAAGCATCAAGTAAAAGGTGCGCTTTCTCATCAAGGTCAAACATCTTCAAATAAAAGGTGCGCTTTCTCAACAAGGTCAAACATCTAGAAATAAAAGGTGCGCTTTCTCAACAAGGTCAAACATCTAAAAATAAAAGGTGCCCTTTCTCAACAAGGTCAAACATCTTCAAATAAAAAGTGCGCTTTCTCAACAAGGTCAAACATCTTTAAATAAAAGGCGCGCTTTCTCAACAAGGTCAAACATCTATAAATAAATGGTGCGATTTCTCAACAAGGTTAAACATCTAGAAATAAAATGTGCGCTTTCTTGTGTCATGTTGTTAAGAGGTTGGTTATGTTGTAATTAGTATGATAATATGCTAAGATATAATGATATCTAGTGAAAGATGGGTGACGATTTTTATTCACAGTAATGTTGAAAATTTGAATTTGGGCAATCAGTATCATAAAATAAAAGAACAGACAATCATGCACATCAAAACCATTGGACCGTTGATGATTAAACACAAACAAACAACATAAATACATATATAATTAATATAATAAGAATACAACATAAAACAATTTCTGCTTTTTAATCGACTGTTGTAGCCGACAAAACTGCACTACTAAGACATAAATAATTCATTCAATACTAGTGTTCTGGAATTCAAACCATAGACATTAAACTTTTGATCAACTTTATGGCTACCTGTCTAAGACAGCGCGTTGAATTCATTAGAAACGTATGTTGTTTACGAGTATTATTTGAGTTTTGCCATTTGCCAAAGCACATTTAATAACACTGTTAAAGGCGAGCACAGATCGATGCGCTGAAAACAAAATCAAAGGAAAAACCTTACACTTGTTTTTAACACTTTCAGTTCATTTAAAGACAAACAAATAATTTAAATAAAATCAATTGAAATTAAAAAAAACTCATTGAAAATCACATCAAAAAAATTCGTTCCACTTAGAAGCCTTTAAAGGCACATATTGTTTTATCTTACCAGTTGAAAGGCAAGAAAGACATATAAGATTTGTCCCATTTTTAAAAAATACTGAAAACGGATTTTCTTAGCCGGATAAAATTTTTGCCATACAAAAAGCATGCCTGCTTGCGTGTAGATATGTTGCACTGAGATCTCTTCTTGCAAATATACTATGTTGCGACATTTCAAAGTTGATCTAACAATCGGCGATTTTAATAAAAATCTAATGAGATAAGAAGACTATTGTGTTTGTGTACGTTCCAAATAAGGTACAAACTGGCATTTTGGAACTCACGAATCAAATGAAAGTTAAAAAACAGTTTAATCATGCAAGCTCTTGTTTTCTGTGAAGTAGAATAATTTAGTTCAAATATTTCCAAATAAAACTTATTATAAAACTAAAGATAATTTCAATATATGAACAATTTTGTTAAGCTCAATAGTATTGCATTTTCAGCGAATCATTTATTAATTGATGATTAAAAAATATAAGATGCATGAACACCGCTGAATCTATTTTTTCATTTAAATTCAAATATTCTTTATTATAAATAAGCTTTTAAAAAGTTTTTTAACCACGGATGCGTCTGTCACTTGATATGCGTCAATAATCCAGGCCAAAATGTTGACCGCATTTTACGCAGTAATTTCCCGTTGTTATTAAGGTCGAAGATAATAGGTAGGTCTTCAAATATATATAATACTAGAGTTTTTAAACGTAATTTAATCGTCAGACCTGACTTCAATTCAAATTTTATGTTCAACGATACAAAGGATTGCCTTGAAAATTGAATATATTTGTATACACTGTAACAATGTAAAGAATTACTATTTAAATACAAATAGGCAAACAGCTCAGTAATGTAATATAATGATCAAAGAAATGGCTAGGTTGAAAACTTATCTTGTCTAATCTTTTCAAACAACAAGACGGCTTAATTAATGTATCGCTATTTTAATTTCAAAAATACTCTGAAAAAGTTCACCTATTAAAATGAAAAATGTGCTTTTAAGCTCCTATCGAAGGATTAAATAACATAACATATATCAAATTTCATTAAATTACATTATTGATACCTTTCTCGCTCAAAGAAACGTCACTATAGAATTGTAATTATTATAGCACATTTATTTTGCAATAAATCTAAACCGTTTCAAACGATTTATTTTGTAAACGTTGATCTAAAATTAGAATGACCCATAAACGTGCGGCGCTATTTTGACTAGACTCACTCATTCTAATTTTATTGGCCAAAACCAGGTCCGGGTATATATGCACATTTTTACAGCTCAAATTTACAATTGTATATGGAGTTATGTTTAAAGTGACTGTATTTGTTCAACAGGGCATTTGCTTTAATTATTTCATCACAAAACGGTTATCAAATACTATTTTTACATCTTCAAATGGTTGATGAAATGACCCAACCTCGCTAAAAAGCCCTGTCACAATCCTTAATTGTTGAACTTAACTTGCTCATAGTATTTTAATCAGGCTTAAACAGGCATCATCACTGCGAAATACTGAAATATGAACATTATTTAACTTATTTAAAGTCATAATAGGAATACACATAAACATTGCTTTATTAATTTTGCTTTAATATTTTGTCCTTGACAAGTGTGTATCAGGAAAAGTAACAAAGGCATTGCTATCTTTGAAATTATATAGAAATTTGAAGAAAAAAATAAAACAAATGTGTTTACATACATTCATTTGCCTCCTTAAAGCATATCGTTTTATTTACGTAATGTGCTTTATTCCAAAGAATAGTTTTATGTTTAATTTCAGGAAAAAACAGATGCACACATTTGCTTTACTGAATTGAATATGTTTTGTCAATATATTGTGTTAAGTGTATAATATGTGATGTCACGTAAAATTCACTGCAGAAAAGTGTTATACTGCGATACCAACAAAATTTCAACAATCAACATTTTTTCAGTAGGCCTAAGTACAGAACATCTTTATATGAATATATACCATAAGTCTGAGGTAGTAATTGAGCCTTTTCAGTGAAAATTTAAAAAATCGCCATTTCTTGAGCTAAAATTGGCCGATGAAATGAGAATGAGTGATCGAGCAAGGTGCACGTCGAATTCCGTTATATTTATATACCAGGAAATCAATCCAGGACCAGAGGACGCGCGTATTTGTTTCACATTTTCACGACACCAAGAAATTTCAATGAAATGCAAAGAAGTATTCTATTAATAATGATTATCTGTGAAATACTGTTGTGTATTTGATTTGTTTAGATTTGGGGAATTAAAATTTACCAAGGCTGGGATAGGAGCTTTAACCCTTAGATATTTTACCATATGCATAGTAAAATTAAACAAAACTGTTTTAAATTACTTTTAGAATGACACAGAATGAAAAGCACTCTTCATAGCTTATTTATTTAAAATGGCATCATTGACGAATCTTTTTTCGGCTAAAAAGCATTACCGAGGTATCATAGCATGTCTTTCCCTTTTTTCAGTGAATTGTGGAACCACCCAAACATACACTTTATCATCGTCACCAACCACCCCAACAGCCACTCCAACAACCACTCCAACAACATCAGCAACTACATCGGCCCCACCTCCAGCCACAACTGTACCGGCACCAACCACTACTGTGGTAAGTTCTATCATTTCGTTTTTATGTTGTTTTCACTTCCTAAACTATAAAATTCGTTGACATTTTGCTGAACTCTTTATTCAATACATTCAATTCAACAATGTGAAATATCACGGCGGCCATTTGTTCGGTCTAGTCAGTCCACACGCCTGACGTTGTTTTATGTGGTGAACATTTTAAGACAGCCTTGCGCTCAGTAAACGGTGCATTCAGTCACAAGTGTCACCGAACCGTTCGCGGTCGTTCGCGAACACAAATGCTTATTGAACGCACTGCACATGTGAGGGACAACTCATGAATTGACTTTTCGCTGTCAAACAATTGCTTCGAAAGTGAACCGACAATTTTTTTTTCAAAATTGATTATTTTAATATAAAACTACGACTTTAGTAACACTGCAACCAAATGTCAAATTGTTGTCTATCGGGTTGACAATGTTCTTTTTACCGACATACATCACTAAAGCAGCAAACACAGTCAGTGCATTTATAAACTGCAATTAAATCGTAATGTTACAATTGCAGCAAAATGGCGGAGAGACGCACGTGGCGCCGTTCGTTCTGATGCTGGTGGCACTCGTTCTCATCACACATGTCACATCACGTTTTTATGAAATGGTGTTTTATTAGATATTATCAGTTTTGTACTACATTTAGAAAAAATGTATCAAAGTGCATGTTTTTCTTTGATCTAGCACTCGTTTACATGTCATCTATAACTCAAGTATTATATACACCGTTTTGTTTAACAATCTAGCCCATATGACATTTTACTGGTCAATGAAACAACTTTTAGTCAGAACACACTTGAATGTATATCCTGCCAAAAAAAAACACAAAAAATAGTTTTCTTAATGTCTGTTGTATCTTTTTATACTCCTTGTTGAGTGATATTCTGTGTGGTTTTGTACGGGCCATTGTGTCATGGTGCCCATTAACTTGAGTTGTCCACATTGTTTACAACCTTTTTTCGTTGAATATCTCTTGCATTTATATTATGCAATATACTATACAACACTCGGCGTCTGTATTCATTTCGTCTTCTTTTTAACAGCACGGAAGACTATAAGAATCTTTTATGTGTTCCTGGTGTAGATGGGAAAATTCACCCGAGGGCGTAGTGCTGCATTAAGCCAGAGGATTTCCCCCGAAGTGCACGGGAAATCGTGACGTCATCGCACAGTACCTGTCTTACATGGTGTGTGTAAGGCCCGGCACACGGGGTGAGCTAAGGCACATAGGCTTTGCCCGCCAAAAAGCATACGTGCTAAAAGCACATCGTGTGTGCGCCCTTATTCACCGCTAATGTCAAAGCGCACGCGCTCTTCTCTAGGATAAGATTGGTTCCGTGTGCTTTCTTCAAAGGGGTGGCAGTATTGCCGACCTATTTGATTCAATCAGAGTGATAATGTAACTTCAAGTGTAGTTTGCGATATTGGGGGAATGATTTCTCTTATAAAAATTGTTTTGAACACAAATCTGAGTACATGTACCTACTAAATTTAATAATGAATCGTCTTCAAAATAAACCATTTTTGTCAAAAATTATATCAGCCCGTTTTTTTTTCAAATACTAAAACCATGCAGCTTTAAAAGGAGTTAGCCATTAAAGGCAGGACACTCTTCAGATACAATATTCCATTGTTGATACTTCAAATAAATAAAAATGCAACATTGTTTTCCGTACATAAGTTCCACAAATAGAAGTTTTTATTTGAAAGCACATGTGCTAAAACATACCGTGTGTGCTCCCAACGACATAATGATATTGTCACCTGCCAATCAAATCGCATGTGCTAAAGCACACCGTGTGTGCCAGACATAAGATAGAGTTTTCCAGCACCGGAAGTTGATGCGGAAATCCATGTCCCATGTGCAAGAAAAATTACACTCACCACGACAAGGTGCTTGTGCTTTATATCGTTTAATGTCGTTTAATGATAAAAACAACTTTTTACGGATGATATACATGTACATGTAGACAACCTTGTCAGACATTTGCTGAATAACAATAGTTAAACATAACTATTTGTGCGTTTTATTATATATTTTATTGCATTTCATAAACAAGATAAAGAACCTGTTTTTGAAATGTTGAATGTTCATGAAAATGGATGAAGAGCAGCAACATATCGCCCAAAT
>Ga0224511_10002116_pt1 | contig 12993 bp, 8 predicted proteins | sample SF_May12_sed_USG_2_FD_169988 | JGI IMG/M metagenome (GOLD analysis project Ga0224511, IMG submission 169988) | Sediment microbial communities from San Francisco Bay, California, United States - SF_May12_sed_USGS_8_1 | ecosystem: Environmental > Aquatic > Marine > Sediment | place: USA...
ACATGTGTGGGATAGACACTTTAACAAGTACCTGAATAATGCACATGAATGGGAAACCTTATAATGTTTAGTAAACATTTTAAAAGCTGCTTTTGTGACCTACAATTTTTAAACAAATTGTTTTGGCTTCAATTTTAACTAGTATAAATAACTGTTATTGGCATTTTTTTCAAATTGACAGGAGTGGGATTGACTGCCTATAAATATGGTCAAAAAGAGGGATGTAAAGGTAGTGAGAGGATTTGGCTCAGTGGTAAAAACACTTGACTGCCGACCCAGGGATTGCGACTTCGATCCCCCCTCACTCTGACTAAAATTACTAAAAGGAGATATGTACTGGTTCTTCCCAGGAAAAATGCTCCTGTGTATCAGTGCTTTACACTGGGCACGTTAAAGAACCTGGTTTGTCATGTGTGGTGGGCACTCCAGTATCTTGCACTTTGTGCCACTAATAGAAACTAACTATATGTATGCCCTGACGACGAATTGACATAGCCCGAGTGCGTCGCTAAACAAAAGCAATACCCCCCGCCCCCCTATAAAGGTATCTGACTGCAAGATCAGACATAGCATCGTTAAACAATGCATGTACTGCAAGATCAGACATAGAATCGTTAAACAATGCATGCATTTCTTACCTCCTTGTCATCCCCGAAGCCCTTGTAGCACGAGGAGTTGAAGTAAAGGAACACATTGAGGCTCTCATCCTGGTACTTGTCTCCCTGGCCTAGACCTGAGGAGCAGATAGTTGGTGTGGGTTAACACTACAGTGACTTTCTTCAAGGAAACACAGGGTCAAAATATGGCTCTTTACCTAATACAGTACAGCATTCTGAATTAAAGCCTCAAACTACAAGGAACTAAAAGTATTCATAATCGGGAGCATATATGGTAAATTACATTTTAAATGTGAGACATTGCACAAAACAGATATACTTTTGTACTTATAAAGGTCCAAATTGACTTTTGTACTTATAAAGGTCCAAATTGACTTTGCTAGTAAGATAGTATTGTTACTCATTATGTACATAGTACTGACTGTTGGCAGTGTACCAGGTTATAGTTAATACCTCCTCTCAGGATCTGCTCCCTGTGTTTGTCATACCAAGCTCTTTCCTGGGGGTCACTTAGCACTTCATAGGACTGTTGGACAAGTCGAAATTCTCGCGTACACTCCTCTATATTGTCAGGATTCTTATCTATAATATTGTAGTTTTATACACATAAGTAGTTCTAAATTTAAATATTTTTATTTTGAGCTGTAAACAAAATAAAAAAGTATACTATATAATTTATATACATGTATGATGAATTAGTGTTAATTGCTTAAATATAGTTTTCTAAACAACACTGTTCGAACAAGAGCAAGGACAATATTGTATCACAATATAGATTTGAAAAAAATCTAGTTCTCTTTATTGATCATCTTTGTTACTATGTGTGTGGTTTGTTTTACCTGGGTGCCATTTCAAAGCCAGTTTTCTGTAAGATTTTTTTAATTCATCAGCACTTGCATCTCGTGAAACGCCAAGCACTTCATAGTGACACTTCATGGATGAGGTCATGCTGGTCAGTGACTGCCAAAACAATATCAAATGTGATTTTAAACTAGAGCTCCGCATGTTGGAGCATTATACGCCCAAAGGATGAGCCGTCCATAAATTTAAGTGTTGAAAACTTTACTTGAGTGTAACCTCTGCATTCATATGTTCATCTACTGCAAGACTTTGCCGAAAGACTGAAAGTCAAAGTGACTTTCACCTTTGACCTATTGACCTCAAAATCAATATGGACCGTGGCCAACCAAGAAACCAATTATGATGTCTAATGCTAAAAAGCTTTCAAATTATTAAGCAAAGTAAGATTTTATGTTCAAGGTCTAAGTGACCTAGACTTCTGTCCTAGTTACCCAAAATTCAATACAGATCATCTATGGTGGATGACCCACCATGTTAACAATTATGGTGGCCTTAATTAAGTAAAATAGCTTTCTAGTTAGTGAGAGACAAGGAATAGCGGTCATTTGCTGACCAGTGACAATGACAAACCTTCCTATCAAGTACCATAACGGTCACTCAAAAACTTTTCAAGATATTGAGCTGACATAGTTTTTGCATAAAATGCCGCTGTGACCTTGACTGTTGACTGACTGACCTCAAAATTTGTAGGGGTCATTTACTGACTGTGACCAGTCTTCCTACCAATTACAATGACTGTCACTCATAAACTTTTCAAAATATTGAGCGAACACGGGTTTTTGCATTAAATGCTACTGTGACCTTGACCTTTGACCTAGTGACCTCAAAATGTATAGGGGTCATTTACTGACCATGACCAATCTTCCTACCAAGTACCATGACTGTCACTCAGAAACTTGTCAAGATATTGAGCGGACATGGTTTTTGCATTAAATTCTACTGTGACCTTAACCTTGTGGCCTAAAAATGTATAGGGGTCATCTACTGACCATGACCAATCTTCCTACAAAGTAGAATGACTGTCACTCATAAACTTTTCAAGATATTGAACAGTCATGCTTTTTGCATTAAATGCTACTGTGACCTTGACCTTTGACATAGTGACCTCAAAATGTATAGGGGTCATCTACTGACCATGACCAATCTTCCTACCAAGTACCATGACTGTCACTCAGAAACTTTTCAAGATATTGAGCGGATGTATGGTTTTTGCATTATTTCTACTGTGACCTTGACCTTTGACCCAGTGACCTCAAAATGTATAGGGGTCATCTGCTGACCATGACCAATCTTCCAACCAAGTTCAATGACTGTCACTCAGAAACTTTTCAAGATATTGAGCGGACATGATGTGGCTAACGGACGGACGTACAGACAGACGGACGGACGCCATACCATAATAGTTTTCCTTCGGGCGTATAGAAAATGCACGTGAAGCAACCATTGATTATAAGACCAGACCATTTTTCATAACTTGTCGCGAAAATACATTACAATATAAATTATATTCCGACATATGAAAGGTTTACTCAAAATTATTTGAAAACATCATTAAATAATATAAACACATACTTTTCTTTCCTGTTTACAAGTAAAATAAGCAAGGAGTACATAGAAATTCGTTTTCACGTTGACAAGTCTGTGTTGCAATCCAGACAGGACACACTGCCGTACTGTGACGATCAAAGGTTACACACCACTATTAAAATCAAAGTGGGACATGTAAAGTTGTCGCTTCACTTCGATTTGAGGTGGCGTGCAATCTTAATTTCATCTGTTTTAGAGCTGCCCCTCCCACTCCGGCTAGTATTTCTTTCATATCAGGTACAGCTTAATCTCTTTTAAGGTGCATCATGTTATTTTAGAAAATATGTGAGGCGTTTTTATGCACAGATTTTGCCCTTTGGGAATGATCCAAGGTTACTATTGGAGGGAAGTATATGGACGATTGACTGAAAGGACACTAAATGAAGTTTGTAAAAACTCAAGTCCAATTCCTTTTGCTAACTTATATAAATATTAGTACTATACTCATTACAATTTTTAGCCAGACATTTGTAAACATTATTACCATTATATGTATATATCTCTTCTATTTGTGTGTGTTTAACATTTTATGTATATACATTTTACATTTATGTTAGCAATAAAATATTATTAAACTAAAGACTGAAAGTACATTATTAACATTCTTTATAATTAAGCGTGTTTGGGAGGGGTGGTTAGTTATCAATTGAAGCAATACATTGCTATTAAGAAATATGCTCACAGATGATAATAATACTGAGACTAATTTCACTTTTATCCTTTAATATAAATATACGATAATAACATCATTATTTTCGTAGTACATGTACATGTATCTATAACAAGTTATGATAACAGACAGAACAACTACACTAATTTACAAAACATGGTAAATATAACCAACTTATCGCTTTAATTTAGAAGAAGTATGGCACAGAGTAAGACTTTACTGTCTTTCATTTGTTGTTCATCTGCACGTTTACATACAGTAAGACAAATTGATTATCAATGATACATGTAATGATATCAATATTTACATAATATAATACAATCATATTATATTAAAGTAGGCGTGTTCGTAAAACATGTGGTTAAAAATACGTAAGTAATATGAGATTATCAATTGAAGCGCATTAATAAAATTCAAACAATCATTTTTGAGTCATTTTAAGCATTCATCGATACATTATTTTATGCCATGATTTAGAAAAAGTCACACCAAAGATTCATTCTTACGGCCACATTTTTTTGTCGAAATACCACAAACTGAGTAGTCATGTAGAGAACGCCAGCTGTGCGGACGTTGTGTACGGCTTAGACTGATTCTTACAGTACTCAGTTCGCATTTTCTATCTTGGTCACATCGTCTATCTGCCCTGTGCTTGCTCGGTATACGTGTGTGTTGCGCAATGTTTCACCAGTAGTATGGTGAAAACCTACAGACGCTCTTCACATTTCTCCGAGAAGCGCACTGTTCTAAATAGTCTTTAGTCCCAATCCAGCGTAACAGAGCACGCGTCTCAGGTCTGATTGTCACCTTATGCGTGCATTTGCTGTGGTCTGTTGTCACTGTTCGGCTGCAAATTACGTGGTCTTTTTCTTCTTTTTCCGTGCCACGTTTAAGGTCATGGACATTGACCATGTACCGATCTGTGTGTCTGCAGCTGTCTTTAATGCGACGCTCACGGAACGATTGCAAACACGTGAAGTCTGAAATATTTATTTATCGAGTAATACATCAATACTAATTATATATAGATAAAACATATTGCAAAATTCAACTACATTAAACTTTCCAGTAAAAATGAATATCATTAAAAGGAGTCAGTATGGGACTAAAACAAGACAAAAAGTCATTAATGAACCTTTGTTCTCCTCTGCCGACGATTCCTCATCTTGTTGACTGTCGTCTGCGTCTGATGTCTCCTCGTCACTTGTAGCGACCAGGTCTGAGCCGTCCTGTAATTCAAACCCGGTAAATACTTTTTTAATGATTTCTTGCACTTTGATACACGCAAGTACAGTTCATTACTGAGAGCAATAAGGTGCCAGTTGTCATAATAAGTACGGCTCCATGTTGTGACTTAAAACTACTAAACTCATTTGGAGCAAAATGGCGCCTTTCGACAAATGGTTATATAATTCATAGAAAAAATGATATCGCAAAAGGGACACATTAGGTTTTGTTAAATTTTAATAAAACATTATTACCCAATTTAGATTTTTAGTGATTGAAGATATTGTATCACACATTGAAATTATGTAAAGAAATCAGACCAGTATTAGAAAAATGTCATAATTATGAACACCTTATAGCAGTAAAGGGGCGATATGCAAACGTGGATGAAGTGTTTAATACGAATTCTTCTGAAGATGCGGGTATCATATAAAACTATGTATATGTATTCACATGTTTGTAGTTACAGACAAAACATCTTATAACAATGCATGGAAGTAGAAAAGCAAGTGTGCAGTCGGTAAAGACACGATACATAACTTTAGAATGACAGTTATGAGGGTGACCCCCCCCCCTTTGGTACGCAGTATTCAGGGGGGATTTAGACGGTACGCAGTACGCAAAGGGTCGGTACGCAGTACGCAGAAATTCTGTTATATCGTACGCAGACATCATTTTTTACTTTAAAAAGGTCCAATTTTCATCAAAAAACACAACACACATGACATACAAAGTCAAATAACTCTAAAAATTGCGTGCTCGCTTCGCTCGCGCTGTTTTGGGGTCATAGCAGCATTTATAAACGTAAACATGGATTTTGGGAGGTCAAAATCTAGGAAATTTATCAGGCAAACACATCAAAGCTAATGTTTTCAAGAATTACTGTACACGTGCATACAACATACTGTAATTTCAACTTCTTTATGTAATTGGAAACGCCCAAAATGGTTGTTTTTTGTTGTTAAACGGTACGCAGTACGCGAGGCCAAAAATGGCGGTACGCAGTACGCAATGCCTAAATAGAGCGGTACGCAGTACGCAAGGGGGGAGGGGGTGTCACCCTCAGTTATGACATTTGCCGAGTCGGAGGGAATGGCTAAAGAGAGGTTTAATATGTAGTTTATATTCATTTTTAAATTAAGTTTTAGCTAGTGGTAGCCACCAGCATTCGTGATGTAAAGTAAACGTCTACAATCAAATGTGGGAAATACTTCACAATTAAACAATGGACGATTTGCGCAATAATTTTGCGTTCATATCTGGTTAAATGCGGATACTATATTTTATAAACACGAAAGATAAAAAGCACTAAGCTGTCCTACTTGTAAACTACTTGAGACTGAATACAATGGTAGCTAGGATTGACAGGGAAGTTAATGTTTATGGCTAAAACCTAGTTCTGTTGAAAGATGAGATCATTGCTTGTTTAAGATGAACGCACAACGATTATATAAGACACAAATATGGGTTATGAACGCAATAACTCATTGATTAATCAATAGCCTACATTAAACATATCAATTACTAGAGACAATAGAAACTCATAAGCTAACCTCGCCACATTATTACCTTGAACTTGTAATAATCTACAATAATTAACAAAATAAAGCATTTCGTTTAAAACTTAAACCATACATTAGTTGGGATGTAAGATGATCCCACTACACCCTTCCTCCTTTGTATCTAAATTATTTTAAGCAGAAAATAAAACAATGTGGAGAAATTGTAAAACAGCAACACCCAATTCTTACTACACATAGAATACCTACGCACCATTTAAAACAGGTACAGCATTTGTTTCAAAACGCGTGACTGTACACTGTACTACAGTCAAACCTGTTCAAACCGAACCTCCGTCGGACCGCTCCTTAAATGCAAGTATTTGTCGAAAAAGATATCCCAAGAAAACAGGAAAAAAAGTTGCGCTCCTTAAATGTAAGTATAACTTGAAAATGATGTTTAAAAAACAACACATGTTGCAGACAAAGCATACGGGGTCAAGTTTCAGCGGACCATTACAACATGGCACACAAACCAAAAGAATAAATAAAAAAAACAAGAGTGCCACATTGACACAAAATACGCCCGTCGTATTTGTTGTAAATTCAATGGTAATAACAACATTTTTGGAAGCAGGATATTCGACTTGGAGAACAGATACCGCTAATTCAGTTTTTGGACAATTCAAGGGCCATAATTCACGAGTGCCGGGGGGATTTGGCTGGTTATAGAACTTGGTCGAGACATTATGCACACCAACATGTTCACGAAGTTTGATAAAGACCTGATGAAAACTCTTTGACTTGGAGAGCGGAAACCCTGCGGGCGTATAAAAAGCCAACACAACAGGACACACAGAACAAATCACAACACATTTTGCTTTGAGGACAAAATGACACGGCGAATTACCAGTGCATTCCAAGCCGCTTCCTCCGTCGGTGTGTATTTCTGGCACGATTGCACGTGCTCCTCGAGTTCCCCCGCGACAAGCGTTCGGCAGTTGGGACACACGGGCGTCGTCATGACTCCCGTGCAGCTTCTGTCATGGTTCGCCTTGGAGTAACTGTCAACACGGCATCATACCTATCTTTATTGCCAGCAACATGACACCGAACCGCCTATTTCTAATATTCCGTCCATTAATAAAAGGAGGAGTGTATTACTTTAAGAAAATCATTGTCACAAAGTCATGTTTCTATACTCAAAAGATTATTTTGTAAAACAGATAAAACACATGTTGGAGGCGTTGATAAAGATGTATGCGCGTTAATATTAAAAGGTGTAAGTTTAAGAAATTTACATTTGTAATTTGTTATGGAAAAAACAGAGTATACGGTTTTGTAAATACCGCGGAACCAATGATGACGCGAATTAAGTGATGACGAGTATATATAATAAAAGTTGTTTACCCTGGCACAGAGATACCGCAGTTTTCACAGCAGATCAAAGAAGAACACACGCCTTCGTGCTCAGCGATGTCTTGACGGGGAAGGTATTTCCCGCAATGAAAACACCTTATAGGTTGGTAGTTGCACTGGTGCTTGTGTCTTTGCAGATCACTCCAGTTGAGAATTTGGTCGCATCCTGCATTAGAACAAGTGTACGTCTCCCGAAGCCTAGGTTCCGCTTGGTTTGCCCAACAATGATTCGGTTTGGCGTGGGTGCATTGGTGGTCAAAGATGTCGCGCCGGAAGAATTCTGTTTTGCAACCGAAGCAAAATACTCTAACAAAGAGGCACACGCGTAAATGGTTCTTCATTTCTTTGCGTTTTAGTTTTTCTTTACAGCCGTATGTTGAGTTTTGACAGTCCAAAGCCACGTTTGGACAGTTCTGGACGTGGGAATTCAGTTCACAAGACGCGATCTTGGAATCACAAGCGCTGTGAGGGCATCGGTGGAATCTCTGTCGACACTTGTTTTCTTCGTGGTTTGTGATTCTTGTTTGCCGGATGAGTTGTTTGCAGTATTTACATTTTACCAGCTTGTACATACATCGTTTGATGTGATCATAAAACTCGTCTATATCGCCCCCTTTCGTTTCGAATCGACAGCCTTTGGTCGAGCACTGTAGATTACTGTGTGCTAAAACTGTGTTCAGTTTTCTCGCCTTTGACAAAATAGCAACCAGTCCTGGTCCACTCGTCTCTTGTTGGTTGGCCTTGTTCAGCTGCTTCCAAGACGGAAAGTAAGGGTTCGCCAATTTAGTGTCCTTAATGCGGTATTCTGCCTTAGGAGCTGCAGTGAAAACAAAGTTCATTCGATAGCTGATGTATATGTTTTAAAGTGAGTAGGACGTATAAGTGATTATTATATTAAACGTTAACAGGAAATCCCAACATTAGTGATTTCATAGTTTATCTCACTGCATTTTGCGTTATTTGTTTTGATAAAGTCACGCTGACTAAGTACGAGTATAGTAAAATTTGTGCGACAATAAATCTTAGGCACACAATATCAAAATAATGGTTCATGTACGAAATGAAATATAATTAAAAATTAAACAATACCCAAAATAATACTTAAAACAACCACCGAATGTTACCGAAACGAATAACAAAAAAATATTCATCAAATACTAGTAGTAGAAAAGTAATTGTTAACACATTTGTTATGAATTGCACCGTCTGGGAACGAAAAAAAACACGATTTCAAGTTCTTCATTTTATTAGACAAAGTTCTAAAACACAGGACCTGGGTAAAGCTGCAGTTTTACCTTTCTGAATCTGTCATGCCTTAGTTGTCGCATCTCAAAGATATATTCTCATGACAAACGTATAGAGTTCGTTCTATTCACTTACTCAGGATCTTACATTTTAAAGGCCTAAATTCAGAGTAAGTATCTTAAGATTATCAAAAAAGGGACGACTCCGCAAAACATGGGATACTGATTTGGAAACAATTAAAGATTACATGTTTAGTATGTTGCCTAGCGGCAAAGCCATAATGATGGGTCACATGTGGGTTTGGGAGAAAACTGAATTTTATTTGAGGCCTTCACATTTGATAGCGAATGTAATTGAGATTTGATGTTATGTTTCAACAGCTTTTATCCGTTATAGATTTTGATCGGATGCCAACAAATGCTCGAAGGGGGATACCAATAAGTGCGCAGGTCATTTTAGATGTTCATAATCCCCCGCCCACGTCATCGTATTCTATATTAGACTTTAGTGATTTTAAAATAAAACTCCCTTTAATTACGTTTTCATAATTGACCGTGTCATTCGCAGTTGATAAACGAATTGTCTGAATATTGTAGTGATTTATCAGTAATTTTATCAATGGCCTAAAAATAAATACTATTTCATACTATTCTGTTTACTTAGTATCTGATTAGGTATAAAAGTAAAAGTTGTTATTTAAGATTAAGAAATTCAGAAAAAATACATTTCAATTTCATGCTACAAGCACTTTTACAAATTAATGTTTAATGTGTAAATGTTGACTAATCTAGAGTAAAAGTCTGAAGTATGTCATTGTGTAAATAAAATTATTATACATTAAATTTTATATGTATTTATAAATGCGACATGCGTTTACTAACATAAATATATTTATAACCAATATTGCGGAACATCCCGTGTAGAAATATTAATGCATCGTTTATCATAGAAATCAGAGCCCAATTCAATTTAAACTTTTGAAAGCTTCGGTTCAAGATACAAGATACGAATAACTTATATGCATTATGCGTGTGCTAAACAATGTAAATAGTTTTTCAAAACATTGTCCTGTCTATAGAAACAAAATGCCTTTAATGCTGCAAATTTCAAATGTTAAAACAGCAGGAACTAATTTCAATTTTACTTCCTTAACTTAAAACTTTGGAGATTTTTTGAGGATGATTCGAATCAATGTCTCGATAAAATAACCATTTTTTCTATTGTGACCATATTTCATTTTAAAAATCATATATTAGATGATATTGTTTTAATATTGCAAGCATACCAAATCTACAAGTAAAAGAAATGCGTACATTTTCAAGAATAAAGTAACTGACTTTTACCGTGTTATAAATCTAAGAAGACAGCATAAAAATTAATTGATTTTTTTAGTATCTTTATTCTGTTGCAGCTAAAAATATGTTTATAAACATGCCACTTTGATAAGACTTTCCTGCCTTACCTCACTTCTAAAGTTTTCCTGTTTAAAATTGAAATTAAACTAGGATTTATCTTCAATTTACTTTTTTTAATTTAAACTGGTATTTAAAGTTTATACAGACGGTGTACAGTCATTCCATTAATTATATACGATTATAACAAAACAGTTGATAAAAAGATCGCACACCCGCCCTTTAACCATAACATAACATATTGAGTATTTTTTTGAAACACATGAGCACACATACATGTATGTAGTTATAAAAAGAAAGCAAACTGAGGCTTCCTTTGAAATGCTAGCTAGAAAAGGTTGCTTAAATATGATTACAAATACTTATTGTACTAACCCTTTATAGCGTTTAAAATTTTTGTCATGCGCTTTTCTTTGTTTGCACTGGTCAGGAACTTTCCAGCCCAAAATTTATGGAATTGTCGTAGAAATCGTGGGATCTTACAATTGTCCAACATCACTAGTAAGATTCTGTGTTGACCTTCAGTCTCTGCACATCGGGTCACGGCCACGTGAAGGTTGAATTTAATCTCCTCGCTTCGACTCAGTGACCTTGACAGAAAGACGACTGTGACCTTGGCATTGTAGACACCGTTCGCGTTTTCGTTTAGCCTTGGTCCTGTAAAATATCATTTTTAATACATTATTATCATGTTTTGACAATTGTAGATCATGCATACGTTATTTTAAACTTATGAGAGCTTTTATAATTACCTTATTATAATACATTATTATAGTATCTTTATCTAATGAAGATAAACTTGTTAAAACATATCACAAACATGACATACACAATATGTAAAATTGAGATATTTTATATGCATCAAGATTGTCAACAATGTAAATAAGAAAATAAAAAAGATCATTATAATTTAGCTGAAATCAAAATTTAATGCAACGGTGAACATAAACGTCATTCCGGGAGAATTCTGGTAATCAATGCGTTTCTTCTGTTACCTACAAATAGCTTTTTAAATTACAGTATTTTTACTTACGCCCAAATCCATCTTGGTGCGAGTCGAGAACAGTAAGGGCGTGATTACGCAAATAATCCACAACGGGCTCCACAAACACAAAGTCATCTTTCTCGTAGATGACGTTTACGTCATTTTGGGTTGAGCCCTTTGTACTGTGTTTTCTTTGCGCTTTTGGTTTCATTTCTTATTCCTTCTTCTTAGAACGCATCAATTTCTGAAGAAAAATCACAACATTTCAAACATTTACATTAAAGAAAACTAAACCAATGTGAACGCTCGCTGGTCCTAAGTAAAACCCGCCATTTACAGACATCGAAACACATCTAGACATTCATAAATAGATAGACCGTGCGCGATATTTAATAACCCGCGCGTTGTTGGCCGCCATCTTATTAAGGAAGTCGTTCTAGCGCGTCAATGGATAGTAATACAAGAATTTATCCTATACGAATTGACATTACGCCGAACCTCCTATTTCTAAATATTCATAATCATATCACCAATAAAAGGATTAGCTATACTTGGACAAACATAACCGCATGTCTTCGGACACAAAGGATTACTTTGTTAAACAAATTAGCAACCTGTCTAAGGGCGTGGTTATAGTAGCCGCAGCGTAATGTCAATTAAGCTACCGATAACACAACGCGTTACATGCATTTTCTTTCTTCTTATAGAACAAAGTTTTTGTGGATGCTTTAATCTTGTGTCTTCGTTTGCATTGTTATTCAAACATTTTTTTTACCTGCAACAATTATAATAAGTGATGCTCGCGTAGGAATCAATTAACATGCAATAAATACAATGTTATCCAATTTCGTTTTGCTCTGGTGCATGACTTTATACAAAACTATAATTTCGTTATAAGATTTAGTTATATTTGTCTAATTTGAATAAACAAAACCGAATTACAGGTATAACCTGACAATTGTTTGAAAGCCAGGCCGCATGGAACAACGCCATGAATCTACAGCTATAAAGCAAAATAATTATAATCAACTATAGAACCTCAGCATTTTGTTCGTTCCTTGCTGGAAACTAAAGATATGTACAGCCTGCACTTTGCTGGCATTTTATCAAGCGTTAACCTTGTTTCTAAACATGAAAGAACATGCATACACAAAATTTATTTTTTACTAAAAACTATTGTTTTGCAAAATAGTGCAACATTGTTGTTTTTTCTTTTCAACTCGCGCATATTTCAATGTATAAATACATATATTACGCATTCGCCATTACTTCTAAATATTTATACCTTTGTCACTGATCAAATGTACATAAATATTTTACGCTTTATAGCTATCAACCCACGTAATTTGCGTAATTACACAATTGACAAGAACATTTACTTACTAATTGTAATGACCATTTAAACCGAATTCATGATCACTTAGGGCGTTAAATCAAAACGAATAAACACAATTAGTTAGAACTTGACGAG
>Ga0224511_10002117_pt1 | contig 12993 bp, 5 predicted proteins | sample SF_May12_sed_USG_2_FD_169988 | JGI IMG/M metagenome (GOLD analysis project Ga0224511, IMG submission 169988) | Sediment microbial communities from San Francisco Bay, California, United States - SF_May12_sed_USGS_8_1 | ecosystem: Environmental > Aquatic > Marine > Sediment | place: USA...
CCTGTAAACCCAAGGTTCTAAACAAAACATTTTACGAAGAGTTTAAAAATCGCATTATTTTTGCGCTACCTTTCCGAATTAAAGAGATCGGCGCGCTTGCTCGCGTCTCTATATATAAGGGCGCCAAAGGCGCCACAACGCGCTAAAGAATACTACGATTTTGCGGATTTTTGTACGTACTGGTAAACTGCAACTGTCCCCAAAGTGTTATAGCAATATAATGAACATGATATTACGCCATATTTGGTATGCTATAGAACATGGAATTTATATTACCACGCTGACGCCATTGACATCGTTGACGGTTCTGAATTCGGAGCCCACGCTGTACTCCATACGGAACATGTTCACGCGCTGTTCATCATTGCCGTCACCCTGGGTATGGACAGCCGTCACTACGCTCAGGTTATTGAATTTAACCTGGTGGAAAATTGTTGAGCAGAATTTATGTGTAAACAAAATAATTATGCTATACTATAAAATCGATCTATACGCCTGGCCTCCTCTTTTAAGGTATAAATAGAATATAGAATATATAGAATGTTATAAGTATACCATAACTTTGCAGTTTTATGTTATCAAAATAAATATGTATTTGCCTTACATTTAGCATCAAGACCAATTAGATTTTATGTTTTTGTTTTCAATGTGGGGATTTTTTAATTTATTCTACAAACATAGCCCTCTTAACTGATACCGAAATTCCAATACCTTTGACAAATTAAACTGATGAATATTTTACCCTAGCGTTCTTAAATACACAAACTGTTCATTTCGAAACATACATTTTAATACGCAATTGTCTGGTAGGGTTTGTAGTGTTAATAAAAGACAAAAACTAAAACATTATATAGTAGAAATATGTTTTGTATGAAAACAGCTTAAGGGTATACAAATAGTTTTGCATGTTGTTTTTGACACATTTTCTCCAAGATATTATTGTTGTTAAGGTGCATGCAGAGTTAGTCACTAGCGAATGATTGCCATCGTCGTAAATGTATAATGCTCTGTCGAACTTGGATTCGTCTTACAGGCGAATTGTTGTTATATCTGTTTTTTTTGTTTTTGTCTTCAAATCGGAATGTCATTTAGAAAAGTATGTACGTTCAATGTTATAATTAGAACAGAAAATACAAATAACTTCAGTTATGAAACTTGCAAACTTAAATGAGGCCATAGAACACACTTACCGCAATATGCAAGCCTAGGTCGTAGGGATTCCCACACCAACCCCGACCTTCGACCGAAGTGAACAGACGGGCGTAACGAGGTCCGTGCATAGCATCCGTAAAAGACGATGCCCCCAACGAACTGTCAGGGATAGGAACAGCGCCGTCAATAAGGGGTCCTGTCGTAACGCACGTTGGAGCTGTAAAAAGGATTGCATCTACGTTTCGTTATACTTTCAAGACAGGAATTTGTCACTCTTAGTCTAAATAACTTTTTGATGCGATTTATGTTTATGTTATCCAAAGTTAACAGGTTTTTTTGGTTATAATAGTTATCCAAAGTTAACTGGTGTATTGATTAAAAGGTAATGCCATATCAAGACAATTGCATAGCCTTTATAGTTGCATAATACCACAAAACTGTCGATCACAAATGCATGTCTATTTTTTCTAATACGTTTGATTCATTGACTCTTGCAAATGACAATTGAAATGCTATATAAAAGCCAACACTGCACAACTAATTACCGCCTGAGAAATAACCCAATGTAAAAGAAATGCTACATCCTTGGCCTACTTCCACGTTTGCTTAGAAATACGAAATGCGGTTCAAATGCCATTTAAGTAACATACAAAATAGCCCGCACATTTTGAACTAGTATGTATAACACCACGCCATTGTTTTGCCTCTGGGTATTTGTAAATGTATCATTTCTTACTTCATTTGTTCCCCTAAGACATGTTTACCCTATAAATATACGTACATGTATATACTAATATTATTAACATGCACTAAAATAGCTCATTTTTAAAAAAGTATACACAAATGCACAACCGATGCGTACATGAGACATTGCAGTAAGTGTGAGCCTAAGCTTTCATGATTCAAATATTAAATATGATATTATTCATGCTGCATTGTAATTAGGAGATTGTTTTTATATGAGACAGTACAAGAAATTGTTCATACCCTTCATACATCAGTTTGATCCTGTTAATGCAATTGATTCCTATACGCAGAAACGTTGCGTACTAAGCCTAAAATGTATCTGAAATTAAAATTATTAAAATTATATGAAGTACCAATCCCATTCATAAAGAAGACGCCAGAGGACGGGTCGGTGTCGTTGACAACATCTTGCTGTTGATCAAGGCTCAGCTGACACGATCTCGTGTTCTTGTTGTATCCAGCGGAATTACACGTGTTGTTGTTCCTGTCCGCACGGATACATTTCTCCACACATTGAATCTTTGAGACTGACGTTATCGTTGTATGGCTTGTCGCCACTCGTTTGCCAGCGGTGAACTGTGTAGCTAGTTCTTGTATTGTTGCATATGATTGTTTAAATGAAATACAAAATAGTACTGCAATGTTAAAAGCACAAAATAACCAAAAGGAATCCATTTCCTACTAAAATGATGAAACTAAATGAAAACGTTGCAGTTCACCCAAACGATAATTCCAAGTCTAGCTTTAACTTATGCTAGCGCTTATTGAATATGATTATAACTATGCTGTTTTCACTCATAACTGGGCTGTTTTGTTGATATTCAAACCAACAAAAGAAGAGAATGTCGTTAGTTGGTTTGAACCCGTTGACACTATAGGCTCATATGTTATTCATTAACTAATTACAATTAAGATATACGACTTCAACTCACCTTTTCCGAACTGTTCAATAAAAACCGAGCAAAACAAATAAGCGGTCGAAACCCTATTAAATTTTAAAAAAAGCCATAGAATTAATACGTCATAAAACAGCAGGAAAATCGACTGTCGATTTTCCTGCTGTTTTATGACGTATATCATTTATATAATAGACTGGGCCGATATTATTTAAAAGAAAGTTGTGTAGAAGCAAATAAAATAAATTTAAATACGAGATCTAAAGGCAAGGCTATTTTAAGTATATTAATAACAGCGATATAGCGCGTCACTATGACATATTTATCTTGAAATAAGGTATGCCTCGAGCAAGTTTGCTGTTTACAGTATCCACCCTACTTACGTCAAACGTATCATTAAATTTGCTAGACCATTCTTTCGTATTAGACCGTGTATATTTAAGTAATTCAAAAATAATTCAGAAAATCATAATACAATTCAAAGAATGTTATAGTACTTCTCACAAAAACATTCAGATACCCGGGGATTTATTTTTTGCTTTTTTATCATAAACATATATGTTTACGATTATATACACATGTAACAATTAGTTAGTTCAATGAATAATATGTCAGCATAATATTAACACATATAAATTGTGACAATGTTACAAAAGCAATGCATGTAGTAAAAAGAAAATTCTTTATTGAGTGACAGACAATATTATTCGCCACGCATTGTAAGTCTTCACATACACAGTATTCATTTGCGAAAGAAACACGTGTCGTCTGTAACGGAATGCGCCCGGTAATACTTAATAAAAATGTATTATGACCATGTTGCATTGTTACTAAACTGATGAAAGGGAAATCCCCCAGGAAGCATAGCCTGCACGAGAAAACAGCAACCTCGGTTTTATTGAAGCTAAGACATGCACACGTAGAAGCTAAAACATTCCTGTTATAACAAATTTATCATATTTTAAATCTAACAAATTCATTCAAAAGGTAAGACGTCTACTATTCTACATAGTGATACAATGTATGACGGAATCGATAATTTGTTAAAAATGTGTAAGTTCATTTAGCAAGTAATTTGTTAATAAAGAGGCCAATATTAGTTTACATTTATTTCAGGCAGTCAAACGATTATATTCAACATACTATAAGCATATTTTATTTAATACTTTCCGTTTTTTTATAAAGAAATATTAGTGAAATAAAAATGGTATTTAAAACCAGTATCAGTCACTATAATTATTGTCTAATTGCAAGCTTACTTTGGAACTATTTTGCGAGAGAATCCTCGATAAGTGGTAATTGGTAACTTGGTTGAATGGTGTAAGGCTTCCCATTAGGGAGGTATTTTAGCTCGAAAATATAGAGAATACATATTCATTTTAAGCATAAAATAAAAAAAGATAATGTGTTGATGTCTGGTAGGATACCGATAGCTTATTAAATCGTTATCATAGAAAGATAATTATACATTACACTCGTGGCTGCGACAATTAGAAAAATATGATTCCCTATAATCCTCGTGAACCAAAGATCAGTAGCCTGCCAACACCAACAAAAACCCTTTATATTTTGCAATCCGGACTTTTGCTTAACACACCTTAATAACAAACATATATGTGTCGATAATTTAAAAACAAAACAAATACTAACCTATAGCATTCATGAGTAAAATGAACAAGTTGTAACTAGAATGAACGTCTAAGACAAAATGACATGATAAATGTCGTCGGCATCAAATGAACTATTTTAGTCAAACCAATATTCCATCTAGAAAATAAAACTTAGATATTTGTAAAGACCAGAAACAACAGTGTTGGTAAAACTGTACAACAGAAAGACACGCTTCTTCGCTAATTGGACATACGTCTTCCTGTGGAAACCTCTGTTAATAATGAGACAAGCACTAGTTCGTGCTCAAGTCGTGATGTACACGACATCAATGACCTTTTATGTTTTAATAACTGAGGGGGGCTTTTCAATAACAAAGTAGAGTTATGTACAAACGCTATTTGCCATATACGGCCGAATCTTGATAAACGAATGTTTTTTTGCCGTGCATAAAACCTTATTGTACATCTTGTATTGACTGGTTATGATATTTTAGCTGCTTTTAAACAATACCCGATACTATGGCTATATTCGTATACGTTGATGAAGAACAAGGGTTAACTTTGCAAACAAATATGACGATAAAAAGAGAAACGTGTGATGTGGTCTTCACCTTTTAATGGCAATGACATTGTGACTTTACAATTGTTTATTGACATCAGAGAGGCCAACATCAGACACGATTGGCATGGATAATTTTAACCACAGACGCTTTCTAATGTTAACTGCACACTTAGGCGCAAATACATTATTTATGCCTAAATAAGTTGTCTTAGAGATAATACTTTTTAAAGTTTGAAATGCGTTTGGTAATATCTAGATAAATGATAGGAATATGAGAAATCGCCAATGTGTTATCTGAAATTGTGAACATGTATCCATAATCATTCATGTCAAATTTTCTTACGTAACTAAAGCAGCAAATTTGATTAAGTTAACATTTTAATATTTCTGAGAAAAGGGAAAACCATCAGACATCGAATTGAGATTGCCTAGGCTGCAGCTTGACAAAACGAGTTACTTAATTGAAGTTCAACATACATGCTTTTATTAAATTTGCAAAATTGCACAATTATTGTAATTTCCATTTTTAACAATATTTTTAAAAGCCTAGCTAGGTTGGACATAGAACTCATTGGATTTTGTTAAATTTCTAAATAATATCTTATTATGATTTAAGATCCGTTTACCTCAGAAATTCCGGGTTGACAAAGACACGTGTTTGATCCAGCTGTATTGATGAGTTTGATCCTGATTGTGTGTACTGTACATTTCAAGTAGAATCAAATACATACGTGCTAGGTCTTAGTGACGTACATGGCTATAGGTATACAAATAACAAATTTATACACGCTGTCTTTGGTGTCTCGTAAGTGTGTACATTGTATTGTGTTCTAGTTCTGAGAAAACATTTCAGTTTCCCCATGCTGTCGTATGACGTGTTTTGTTCATTATTCTTTTTACAATAACAGTCATCTAAGTAAGTGAGTCCAAACAGAGCCCCGTGGACGTTATTTATTCTATTAAATCTATTTTTCTTCTATTTCAAATAAGTTTAAACTTTTCGAAACAAATGTTTGTCTATTGTATTTACTCTTTGGTACACTGTTAAATAAAAATTATTTTGAACATCATTCTTTTTTCAATGCTCGTGTTTAATTAACGAATAATATACGCGTTAATTCAATACTGGCAGCGTTTCTTAAAGTTAATTAAACACTCAGAATATTCTTATGTTTTGTCATTCTTCAACATGTCTACAAAGAAAAGTAGCCTGGTTACTCTTAGCGAAACACGTACACACTGTCATTACAAGTTATTCATGGGTAAACACTAAACGCGGACGGTTTTCTGAACTGAAAGGCTTCATACAAAATACTATTTATTTCCATTAAAATGGCCTTCTATTGGTTTGGTTGTGCTATTAGGATTGCAGTTATTGTTTACATGATAGCGATTGGACCAGTTTGTGCAACAATACAAGAACTAGCAACCCAGTTTGCTTCTGGCAAAAGGGTGTCTTCAAGCCATACAACGATAGCGTCTGTCTCAAAGATTCAATGTGTTGAGAAATGTATCCGTGCTGGCAGGGAGAACAGCACGTGTAATGCGGCTGGATACAACAGGAACACGAGATCGTGTCAGCTGAGCCTTGATCTTCAGCAGGATGTTCTCACCGACCCGGACCCGTCAGTCGGTGTTTACTTCATGAATGGTAATGGTACATGTACTTTATATGTCATGCCATTTTCATTAGGACAATTTAGACCAAATAGGAGTAGTTGTAAGGCCTAAAAACTCGCAGCCATAATTTGCGGACCATGTCAACTTAATATGGTAGATAATTTGCAAAAATGATAACTTCACATGTTTTGTTTTCAACACGTTTAATATATTTAATAATTAATTTATGTGTCGCGGACAATATCTCGAGTGTGTTTCCTTTCCTGAGTAATGCAGCGATAATAAGGACTTATTGAAGCCCGTTTGAAGAAGCTTTCATACGAAACAAAATTACCTAATGAATTGGTTATAATATGAAATGGAAAACACTCCTTTAAAAAAAGAAATGTGTCAAAAAATGTGATTAACCATTTAATTGGTATGATAAAGACTAGGATTAGTCATGAGCTAGCCTCGTGATTTAAGACTTTCTCGGCCTCGCATGATAAACTTATTCGACACTAACCTAGTATTATCTGTATGTCAATAAGAATAGACTGGTTGCAAGACACTTTGTTTTTTCCTCGCTGAAAATCGTTCTGCAGTGTTTAATAATAATTGTATAAGACTGATGGTACCGAAAATAACAAATTTAAGATATTAATTTCTTTCTACAGCCCATACCTGCAACAACGGGACGGACGCTCTGGTTAACGGCGCTAATCCCATTCCGAACACCCAGATGACGTCGTCGTCCAAGACCGTTGTTTATGGACCTCAGTGGGCCCGTCTGTACAACACGGTGGACGGCGGGTGCTGGTGTGCAAGTTCTTCAGACGCGGCCCCGTACATTACGGTAGGTGCACGCGGTAATTAATACTATAGACTATACTTCTTCAAAGACTATTAAACTGATGCAAGGTCAAGCCCCCGGGAAGCATAGCCTGTACGAGAAAACAGCAGCCTCAGTTTTATTGAAGCTGTTCATCAGTGGTAATGAATGATGCCACACCACTGACGCCCCCTAGCGCATGAGCGGAACTACATTTTCATATGTAAACAACATATACGTACACTCCATGAGCCCTGAGGATATATCTATCTTGTTACCTTCTTTTGTACATTTTAGACATGACTTGATAAGACGTTTTCTAATTAATGAATAGCCTTTCTATGGACAATGGGATCGGTAAAGTAACACAATGACACATTTATTGAACTATATACTTTTCTGAAAATCAAGTTGCTCATTTGTTGTACAGGCGGTACGAGCGACTGTTTGCATACCCTGTTCGATTCGAAAATTATAAACCGCACCTTTAAGATTAATCCAACAATCTATGAAAAACATATTATTATGTTTATATAGGTTGTCCTTAACAGATAATGCTTTAAAGTGGACTGTGATCCCTGGCTACAACCTGCGATCAGAATATTTCCATTGCGCTGCCCTTCAAAGATTCGGTTTCACGAAGCATTTGGAAAGAGTTGTTTTACTTAACTGCATACTGTATAAATCTTTGACTATTGTCTTCACAGTCAAACATACCATCACTATATACATTTATATAATATGTTTGGAGGTTACAGATGCTTACTCATTACTCTATATCTTGATGCCTACTGGCCACACATTTTTGCGTTATGTTGTACACATAAAAAGTATTGTAAATGAATTGTATAAGCTAATGAAATTACATTTTGTACAACATTAAAGTAACTTAAATGCACGTGCCATTAGGTTATAACATCACCTAATAACTACTAGCAGTCATTGTATAACAGGTTCAGTTTAATGCCCTGAGCGTGGCGACAACAGTCCAGACCCAGGGGGTGCAACTACGACGAACGACGCATGAACAGCTTTCGTATGGAGTACAGCGATGACTGCGTCACTCAAAGAACAGTCAGCGACGTCAACGGCGTCAGCATGGTGATATATACATATTGTCATGTAATATTCACAACGGCAATATCCTACTTGCAACATGTTTCTAGGTTTTTCATTGGTTAATACGACATCACGTGATTGACTCTAAGTTTACTTTATTGGGTCAGCTACGACAAATATTGGGTCAGTTAAATTGCAAATAGCTATCTAGATTGATAAATAGAAGTAAGTTCATGACTTATCAAGGGAAAATATCATGTAAACATAAAGGTGCGGTGTTTACCCTGAGGCAATGTTTGATATAATATAGACTGTAAAAAATACGACTCACTTGACTTACTCTTCAATTTATATTACTTTTCTAGATATCAAAAATTACTGCAGAAGACGGTAAGAAAAATTGATAAGTCGTAATTTGAAAATGTAAAACATGTCTACAGCTGGATTTATGAGCAGTAGTGGCACTGCATATGCTTTTCAAATAACGAATCCTTCTTCGGTTCGACAACAAAACCGAGTGTTTTGCAGAAAATTATTATGCGGCGCGACGCAAGCATAACATAATCCGTAAACGGCTGCAACACACGCTGTTTATTATAAAAATGTATTTATCAGCTTAATAGCTTAACTCTAACTCCTTTTTAATCGCTGTAGTGTTTATTAAGTGTGTGTTTTCCTTCTTGCATTGGTAATGTAAATTCACTGTGGTCACTTTATCGCCTCTCACTTCCTGTAAAGCTAAGGTGATCTTATAAACGTTAACATACTTATGTCAGTCACTGTCAACTGCTTTGTGCAAATGTATACCGCAAATATTCACATTCGTCAACTCTGATTACATGAATTTACACTTAATACCTGTATGAGTATACATTCACGACTATTTGAGTTGATTCTCCTACCGCCAGAGCTGATAATTATGCTCGGCAAGAAGTTACTATTTTCAAACCATAATTTGGGTGTATTTTATCTTCAGATCTTTGCCGGCCCCACCGACAAGCACACGGTCGTGGAGAAACCCCTGCCCTACCCAGTCCGTGCCCTGTGTGTCCGCATCTACCCGCTCACCTGGCTCGAACTTCCCTGTCTCAGGCTGGAGGTGCTGGGTTGCCCGGGAGTGTGAACGAATCTGACAATTGGGAGTTGGGACACGATGACGTCCCTTCTGTTTATTGTTTAATTGTTGTTGTTTTAAGTTTTGTTTTTTCAAATTCTTGCAAACTGATTGTTAAGTCATAACTAATGACACATTACCAAACCAGGAAAATGTCTTTAAATATTCACAATAATTATTTATGGTCGTTTTTGTCCTTTTTGTTAGACAGTGATAATTAGCTTTACAACAAAACAATGTCATTTTTATGAAGTAATAAAGGTTGATTTAATGCGTTTTGTTTGTGGTGGGCTTACAATATCATCAAACGTTTAATATGTTAAATTCTACATATTAATCGAAATAAGTCAATTTGTTAAATTTACAGGTATTTAACAATCTTTCAGCACATCGTTTTCCACAACATGTACTTATTAAGGTCATTGATGGTCTCGAACTACAGGTCACAAATTTATTTTGCACTATATGGTTTAAAGTTAGACCGGTCCATACACACATATATAGAGACATATTAAGAACAAAATGAAGTGACTTATGTAGTCAATATTGAGTTGACGTTCAGTGGCAGTTTGTACTAAGCGTTTTTCTGCGCGAGTATATCGGTATTCTAGCAACATAAATGTACGTGCATTGTTGAATTTACTTTAATAAAGCTATTGTGGGTTATATTCTTAATTTGAACATATTTTAGAAAAGCATATCAATCATTTTACGAAACATAATTATCAAAACATGGTATTTTGTCTGTATCGTATCATATTTATTAAGGAGTGTCGTTTATTTGTTGCATTTAATCATTCTTCCATCGATTATTACTTTTTGCCACTAGCTGCGTAAATCATGATAATGTCACATGTCATTTGCGACCCGCGACGTTTATCAACTCTCAAACATTATCACTGCAGAGGGTAAGTACGCAAATCTCTTTGCCCTGGGTCATGGGTTCGAACTCAACACGAAACCACATGTTTTGGCAGTACATTTCTATACTCTTAGAGTGTAAAACTACTTAAGTAGTATTTTATGAGAAGAAACCCAATATAAAACATTTTGAAAAGTAGTATACTGTGTGTTCGCGCAAATCTCGCCTGCAACAGCATATGCATGTAACAACCTTATTCTACAGTGGTCCAATCTGATATGATGTTTAATTTGTGTGTTAAAGCGCCGTCGCATTTTTTATCAAACAAACATATGTTATCAATATTGTATTTACGGTAAACGTTGTAACATGGTGATTAAAACGCAAAAAAATAAACATTGTTTTCAAACAGTTTCAATAATTATATATTTCCAGCTTCTCTATGTTATTTCAGAACCAATTGTGCCGTCTTAAAACCTTTACAAATCTCTAACATGTGAACTATTATACCTTTAATTTGGAAAACTATTGCTATATTTGTTCTAAAGCAGGCCTGGAAATATTGCACAATTCAACCCATGATACACGTCTTTAATAACTCCGTGACTACATATACTGATCAAATGTATATTTCATACAGTTTAGTAAGTTTCGTCGAAAGGGAAGCAACTGCATTATGCATAGTGATATTGTCATAACGTTTCTAATTTCCTTTAATCCAAAAATGACTGCCTCTTTACTAATTTAATAAGTGTAAACTGGCGTGAAAGACTCTTGATTTACACCTGTTTTGGGTCGTGACATCTATCTTATGAAACTAATATAAAAAAAATTTATTTATTTTTTGGTAAACGTTTACTACCATGATTAACGTTTTTAGTAACTATGCGCTTTTTAATAAAAATATTTTTAATGGTGTGGCTCTCTGGGCTAGTTAGAAGTCAACAGAAAGGTGGTGGTGCAAATATTATATAGTTTAATAGATTGTCAGTTGCATATGCTTTTTAAATCTATATTTTAAATGTCATTCTACTAATCAACTTAATCGATGATTGCTTACACTATTTTAATATAAGCGATCAATAAATGCAGCAAAAATAACTAATGTTTAGTTTATTATCATCAATTTAAAGCTAAGTAAAACCTCAAACAACAACTAACACCCATCTAGCTTAAATAGTTTGTTTGAATCCGCAAAGAGGACTAGTACAAACAAACCTTTCAATTCGTACTATAATAACCAGAGTAGCCCAAGCCTAAACATTAATTATGATAGCAAAAAAAGAGAAGAAAACAAACCTTTACCAAGACCATGCAATGCTAGGCCCACATAACTTAAGATTACGACTGTATCAAGCGCAAACAGTAAATACGACCAAGCAAAAGGGACTTTTGTGCAGTTTAGCTGCGTTTATTATTAACAGAAATTATAAACGCTGCCTTCGTAGATATTGTCGTTAAAGGTGTTTGTTTGCTGATACACAACTTGCTCAGAAAACATATTTGTCCTGAGAAAATAATTCAGACTTCTCATGCTGTCTATTGACGTACTCATCTTACGACGTCGATAAAAGTTTAAGAATATTCTTTGTGTTTAATTGATATTCTTACTGAGTAGTAATCATTATATGAAACATGCCATTTTTCGATTTTAAATGCTAATCTGAAAATATAGAAATACCCAACAATATTTTACAATTCAAAAGTATTAATACATGTTTGATATGACTTCTTTTAAATGATAACCCTTTGTAACTCCTAGTTTCTATATTAATAAAAACATTGAAAACATAAAACCGTTAAAGTAAAGCTAAAATGCTTGAATAATTTTTAAAGTGACATGAATATGACCACAACTTGTACTGCGGCCTTTGTGCTCAAATTATTACGCGACTAAACTCGCAACCGTACTCTATCTGACAATATAGTATACAAAATCAAATTCTATTTCCATTCTAACATGTTTCATTAGCTCATTTTAAAAGAAAATCGATGACAAAAATACTCCTTTTCGGGAATGAACGAATTATGTCAACTACGGCTGATGTAAGGCTATTCTTACCCCCCTACCTAAAAAATAAATTAATTTCGTATTTCCCAATTGATTACGTCGAACATTATTGTTTTACATTTTTTACTCAGTTTCAATGCAGTTTTATCGAAATACGATTACCTAAAACTTTTTTCCCGTTCAGAAAGGGGAACAACCACCGCAAAACAAAAATGTTTGCAATTTCTAACACTATGCGTCGTACTGTGAAGTCATTTTACTTCTAACGGAAGGTAAACATGATGAAGCATTTTGACAGTTTCCCGCTAAAAGCAAGCTGGCCGTGGATAGCCAGCAGCGGATAAGAAAAAAAAACACGAAACAACACATACACATAACCAAATAAATTTTAAGTATTTTACGCACTTAGTACAAAACAACTAAAAATACCAATGAATAAGTTATACAGAAGAGCAAAAGCGTTTCAAAATAGTTACTTCCCCTTAGATGAAAATATAAATGCAAAACAAAAGATGTCTCCAAAATTGTCAAAAATTCAATAACATGAGA
>Ga0224511_10002118_pt1 | contig 12992 bp, 7 predicted proteins | sample SF_May12_sed_USG_2_FD_169988 | JGI IMG/M metagenome (GOLD analysis project Ga0224511, IMG submission 169988) | Sediment microbial communities from San Francisco Bay, California, United States - SF_May12_sed_USGS_8_1 | ecosystem: Environmental > Aquatic > Marine > Sediment | place: USA...
AATCCATCCCTCGGGCTTCGTGCAGCAAGGCGGTGACTCGGCAAGCCTCGTCACCGCCTATGCTGCACTACGCCCTCGGGATGGATTTTCCCATCCACACCAGGAACACATGAAAGATACTTATAATGTATACACTACTTTAAGCAGGTGTAACCTTATCTTTGAACAGGCTTTGCAAGACCGTTGCGTTTGTTGAAGTTTAACAATACACAGTACGTGTTTGTTTATGTTTTGTTCTATTTGTTTGTTTCTGTTGCTTATTCTACACTGGTTAGGTAATTGCATAGAGGTCGATTGACTAACCAGCGTTCCTGCATGAACGTCCTCTAAATGTGGTTGTCCAAACATGTCCAAAACAATAATATAGTTAAACAGCAACGAAACATGGAAATTATGTAATGTGTCAACAATAAGGGACGAGAATAAGGGTATTCCCAGACAGCCACTATAGAATGATATATCGTAGTAAAAATCAACATGCACGCTGCCTATATTTATGCCATAAAAATACAAGTTTATGCGAAAACTTGCATTGGTAAGATTGATGTAAAACAAAATAAACCATAGGTTTCTAGAAAGTCAATGTTGCCAAATGCCAAAAGCGGCCGACCGTTAAAATAATGAACGATTGTAATAGGTCTCATTTAGACCAGGGACACATTATTGCAGCCAACCGAAATAATATTGAGATATAGATACTCAGTATACGTAATATAAATGCCACGGGCACACAATTAATGCATAATCACCAAACTGATCTATTACAACGATCATCGTTTATCATGGTATAATGCGTGTGTATTTTAACACCCACACAAGTTGTGTTATTATATTAGTTGTTTCTATGGTTTATTATTATTATTATCATTTTCTACATGCATGTTTAATCTATTATAATTTAACAGTTTGTTGACATGCACGTTTATTTCAGCTCACGAGAAAACAGAAATCCGTGTTAGTTATACATTATGCAATGCGTTTGTTTATTTTTTAAAGGAAATCAATGATGCTTATTTAACACATTTCAGCATAACTAAAGCAAACAGTTTGGTTATATATTAAGAAAAATCAACACGTTTGTCAAAATAAATTTTAAGTATCAACAGTTTAATAAATAACAGTTGAAAGAACATATTTATTACATAACTAGCTTTTTTATTCAATTAACCGCATGCATTTTCCGCGAAAACCAATACTTGAAGTATACGAAAAAGATCCATAACATTGGCGTGCCAAGGTAGAGTATGTCAAGGTAGGTATGTCAATAGGATCAATATAAATAAGGAGATAGAAGCAAAATCCGGGGTAACTGATAACATTGCTTGTATTGTTATGTCTGTTTAAGTTCTAGTGATTATAATATGCAATTTCAATCACTTTCCATTGTTGCACACAATAATAAAAATACTGTTTCACAGAGGAACGCACTCATGTAATATTTGACTTAACGAACAGCCGGAAATTGAAAAATATGCAAATTCTAACACGCCGTTAATTATTACTCCCACGATTGCGTGGTCTGAAAATATCTGATTAAAATGTAAAATAGTTTCTGTAAATCTTTCAAAGCTGCTGACGAAACGAATACAGATAATGTTTTTCATTTATTAGATGATTTGCAGTGATCGTATGCAAAGTGTTAACATATGATTTTTTGCATGAAACTTCCTTTAAGAAATATCAACAGCTTATTGTTGACTAATGTGTTTATGCTCAATTGTGTACGTACAGTAAATGGAACAATTGTAGTTACTGAATATTGTAGATGCTTGCAGTTTAACGAACAACACATTGTAAAACATAATTAATATAAACAACATATTGTATCTATAATAATGACATAGTTCCAAATAAGTTGGTAAAAAACATAATTACGTTGAAAAGTGAGTCGTTAACAGTAGTACAGTTTCAAAGTTTTGTTTCAAACGCTAGCATGTTTAAGAATATATTTTTTAGATGAACTGAAGTAGAAAAAAAACGTTACCGAATCTACGTCTAAAGACCATTAGAAATATGATATTGATATAATCATAAAATACAAACAAATGTTATGTGCTTGTTGGTAACTTAATATTAATATACAGTATCAATATTGGACTGGATTTTCAAAGAAAGAAAGAATTTTGCAATATAGTACTTAGTATTGATATTTAAATTGACATTGTCAAAAACTCCCGCATGCTATTGTATCGGTCGTCAAAATTGTCTGATATCTTAATCTTTAAAAAGGTTTCAAAGTTATTCTTTTTATGATTACCTAGTGCTACAATACAGCCTCAGTAATCGGCTTAAGATACAAAGTAAGAAATACTTTTAGAATATTAATCTTTACTCCAGCCATGTCACGCGTTTGCAATATAACGTTCCCTTGTGTCGTAACACATTCAGCATAATTATTAGAATTAAAATAGTTCGTTCAATATGTGTATTTATAGACCCCTAAATGTCTGATTATTAGGAGGTTTAGGTGTACTATCAGACATATATGTCCCAAAAGATTGATGCCAACAGTATATTGTAAAACCATTAATGTTTTGAGACAAACTATACTAAAGGTGTTTTAATACCTACACTTATATCATGTTGTATAATTGTATTTTTACAATCACCATAGTAACCACAATTTATGATTCTATTACAGTTTCAAATCTCAGTCTACAAGGAATAAACTACTAATTAAAAACTTGTTTACACTAACATATGTAGGGCTGTGTGCTAAACTAGTGTAACTTGTTATAAACGCAATAAGGTAACAACAATAGTTTTGCACCAATCCCTCGATATTATTTATGGTTGCTCGCTGTTAGAATTTCATTTAAGCTAAATGATGAAAATCATTTAGAAATGTAGTGCTTATACGCAGAATATCAGAGTATGAAAATGTTGTCTGTGTCATATTAGCCATGCCAATAGTGTGTATTTTGTCATGTGCATGCCAAAACAAATGTTACCGTTAATAAATCACAAAGCCCCCAGGCGATTTGCGTTTTTGCGCTTGTTTTAAACCATTTTAAGAATTCTTTGCAACATTATTTTAACGAATAATAATGCGTGGGATTTAATTAAACGCGGTTATACTTCACGCGTGGTAAAAGGTCGACATAGCTTTATTATTCTTTATTATTATCCTTTTGAAAATAATGTCTGTTTTGTCTTTATTGTAGACATAAATAAGCGAGATATGTTTAGTATTGGTAAATTAATATTTACTGTATAATGAAAAAGTAATTGAATCCTTTGCCATAATAACAGGTGTGGAATACATTATCATTGTGTTTTGTTTATATATAATTGAAAACAATATAAGTAACTATTGCGCACGATGTCAAACATTAATAAATCACAGAAACACAACTAGCAACAAGATAATTGATTCATATATAAAGCAGACGAAATGGATTAACTCAAATAAACGGCAACAATAGCTATGTAGTGTACTTTTGAATGGTTAACTGCAAATTGGTCTTAGCCTGAAATATCTTAATTAAGATCTCTTTTAGTTTGCGCGTTGTGTTTTACTTCCCCGAGGAGGTTTCTGTAGGATTTATGCTAACTTGGAACTTTCCCGTTTTCTCAGATAAATTTACCTTACTACAGCTGGGACTGAGTTCTTTTTGGTGGCTGAAAAATATCGCCCCATACTACATCATTGTATAGTATTATTTTTCTGGACCTTATGGAACATGGATTGTATGGTGTTTACGTTTTAAACTAGAGATCCACTCAAGCGCTAGGGGACGTCAATATTAAGGCATCTTTCATTACCATTATAAACAGCTTCAATAAAACCGAGGCTTCTTTTTCTCCCATTCAAGCTAGGCTTCCAAAGGACTTTTCCCTGTTTCCTCAATTAATAATAGGGTGGTCGCTATCAGTTTATTCGCTTAATAAACAAAGCGCATAGCGTTTAATCCTGTTGAAGTAATTTTAGGGTGTTTTCTATCAAGTAAGCATATTGTTGCTGCAGAATGATAGTTCTTGAAACACGGTTTATAGCTACATCTTCGTAAGTATTTATTTTGTTTAACTCCGAATGTTTACTGTACAGTTAGATGATTAACATCATAAATAGTCTCTGTATGTATCACCTGTATTTTTGTGGTAAGGTTCTTCTAAACTCTTCTTCTTTGGAATATACATCTAAAATATTATATTACATTCCACTATTTGTTAGTTATAACATCCTCAGGAAACCATATTCTCTGTACTGATACCATTCATTGTAAAAACATGCTATATCTTTGTATGCTATAAACTATGTAAGTTTAATGCAAATAAACTTTGTTACTGTTACTGTACTAAACGCGAAAAGCCAATTTGTTATTGCCAGTACAAACACACACGCATACTATAAGCCACATAATAACTCAAAGAACACTAAATTGCTAAAGCAATGGAGCTATAAATATAAACATATGTTAATAGCAACTAATGATAAATGGGTTTATTGTATGGTTGCAGTCAAAGTAATTGATTATTAATAGAAAGTTCAAGGTATGCACTCCTTTAAAGCAAGTGCAACCTAGTTTTGGTACAGGCTATGTAAGACTGCTACGCTCGTTGGAGTTTAGCAAAAAAAGTACATGTTTGTTTGTTTGTTGTTGTTTCGTTTGTTTATTTATTTGTTTGTTTTGTTTTATTTGGTTTTGTTTGCTGTTCTATGCCGCTTATTAAAGCAGCTAGTCTCAAGAATATACTAGAAAATCATTAGTTACAAAAAATTCAAAATATCTATAATAGTTGTTAGAAATAAAACAAATACCTAGTTTCACTTTTTTGCTTTGAAAACAGACAATTCGCTTTTCTGCCATCGGGCTATTCTACTATACATAACGGCTACTGCGTTAGTAACGCAGTAGATTATGCAAAGAAAAACGATGTTTTACCAACGACTTTGTCAACTGAATTAGTGGTCAGTAATAATAGATGTCTCCACTGAATCTGGAGGACAGCTGCTTTAACACTGGTTATGTTATTTCAGGGCAGTCAATTGACCAGCGTTACGGGGTGTACGTCCTCTAAATCTGATGATCCAAACATGCTTTACATTACAATAATATATTTATTTATCAACACATAGGGGAAATGAGTCAACAATAAGGGACTGGTGTCAGTATACCCTTTGGAGTATTTATAGGTTATAGTTTTGATATGAACATAAATGTATGAGGTCGGGTGCGAATATATATTTCGCGACGTCATTATTGTAAACAATAACAAAACAAAAGTAGTTTATTTTTGTTTACACACCCGATATAATTTTACGTGCAAGTTTGCGTGTATAAAAAAGAGAAGTATATATAGTATATATAATCAACATGCACGCGGCGAAAGGTAATGCCATAAAATACAAGTTTGAATTAACAGTTTCATGAGTAAGATTAAAATGAAACAAAATAATACCAAAGTCAATTTCTTAAAATCTACTGTTGCCAAAAGCGATCAACCGTGATAATAATGAACGATTGTTATTGGTTTCATAAAGACCAAGGACACATAATTAACGACCAACCGACATTATAGTAATTGTTATACGTATTATAAATGCCAAGGGCACATAATTAATGCACAATCACCATCAATTTTCCAACACAACGGTCATCGTTTATCACGGCAAGACGCGTGTGTATTTTTCATGTACATCCCAACAATACATGTGTGCTCTCGTATTTTAGTTTATTCCATCTTCTATATGAATTATTCAACACCTTATTTTAAACGTCATTTTCAGGTCACGAGATAATATAATAAAAATATGTCAATAGATGAATGGTTTACAATAAAAAATTATTGTAGAATTTTTATAATTAATGGTTTATAACGTTTTGCAGAAATACCTTTTTCCATTTAAGTATGCTTTTAACAAAACAATGGTACAACAGTGATTACCGTTGAGTATTGAACGTACACTTATTAAAATAAGAATATACATCATGCAATGCGTGTGTTTCATTTTTGTCTAGGAAACCAATAATGATAATATTACACATTTCAGCAGTAGCAATCATTTTGTTTATATACTTTTAGAAATCAATACCTATGTCAGAACAAATTAAAATCTTGAAAGTATAAACAGTTTTTAATAACAGTTGAATGAGCATATTTATTTTAATTACATTACTTGCTTTTTATTTCAATAAACCGCATGTTTGTAACAATTCTTTAATTATTCAAAGGATATCTACCTAACATTGCTTTGTCTATTTTATTTGCCGAAGTAGAGGTTTGTTAATATTACCAATATAAATGAGGATATGAAATGAACACGTACTGTTATGCGAGTATTTATTGCAATAATTTCAATATGCAAATTCATACATTTTCCAATAATGCACACAATTAGAAAAATACTGACGCAAGGGAGCACACATGTGTTATATTTAAACAGACATAATTCCAAACAATATGCAAATTCAAACGCGCCGTTAATCATTACTCCCACGATTGCGTGCTCAGAAATGATCTAAATGTAAGATCGTGTCTGTTAATCTTTCAAAGCTGCTGACAATACGAAACCAGTTATTTTTCCGTGTATTAGACATAGTAAGTGTGTACTTATCAAACGCGTTTTGTAGGTACTACAGTTGCAAAGACAACGTTCACTAATCTACTACTAACGACCATTAAGAATATGATTTTGATAGAATCATAACTCACAAACAATTTATTTAATAGTTTGTATTATTATAATATGTATTGTTTGTCTCTAAGGAACCAGTTATAAGTATTGTATAAAGAGTAACACACGTGTCAATGCAATCAACGAGTACTGGCTCAAAATCTATATGATCAAATAAAAAAGTTTGAGGGCACCATGACAAAATGGCACGAACAAAAACAAACACATAGAATTGCACAAAACACGCTGGACAACAACACGCAACAGACATTCATTTTTTGTGATTTAGAGTTTTCAATTTTTTTATTTAAGATTGCTACAAAAACGAATTTTCCAAGAAATGTTAAGTTACCGCCTTGGTACAGTCAAAGACTGTTTCGCGCTATAGCAAACCTCTATTAAAACAGATAACATGACAAGTCTGTGATAAATGTAATTATAATAATAGTAATGATCTTTAGTTTGTATAAATTATTAAATATTTCTTGTATTTTAAATATGAATTGATATGTAGTTTGTAGCTCATGGTTACACATAAAGTTTCTGCACTGTGTTTATTGCCAACATAAATAAAACTAAAATACTGAAATACAGCACAGTATTATAAACAGCAATATCATTAGATAAAAATGATATACATTATACATTACTAATTTCAATGTGTGAGCCAGAGTTATCTGAACGTTTTGTGTAACGTTATGTTTGATAGCGATTTAATAGCTCTACATTGAATAAAATAAAGAATGCAGCTTGAGAAAATGCGTTAGTAATAAAATACGAACGATAAAAATCACATTTAATTAAAGGGACTAGAGCACAGAATTTAGGGTCGGAAAGTACTTTCTAAAAATACAATTTAAACATGAGTCTCAGTCAAGAAATGTCAAGTTTAATATCTGACTCTTCAAACTATTATGACAACATACTTTACAAGATGTAAAATGCATGAACATTGAGTTTAACCCATTTTCTGTCCCGTGGCCAAGAAAATGATTTCCCCTTAAATTGAAAAGTGTAATGGAAAATATCTTGGTTTGTGTAAACTGTTGTGAAAACAAGCAAATGTTACCTAAACGGCTAAAGTTTATTCGTTATTCGTTATAATGCAGTTATTTAGATTTTTGGGACACTTTATTGTTATGCCCCAAAATGAGCTCTGGGGACATAAATAAGAAATATTAAACATAATAAGTTACTATAAATATTTCAATTTCGATACTTCTCAATTTCCGCCTGATATGTGTAAGTCAAACAATGTGTTAAATATGTTGATCGCATCAATGCTAACTAATTACCGGTTACCATTTATTACCAAACAAGGTCAAATTTTTCCGCCTGCTATCATATCGGCCGTAAACCTGGCCCCATATAGTGCGCGTTTACAATGTGCCAAAGTCATACCCTTATTGGTTACGCAATTACTTTAAGGCTTACGACGCATAACTGAAAGACACTTATGCAGCTATACAGAAGAATTACAAACCTAGTTACATTTGAGACTATGACATTTTAGTATAAATCACCAGGCCGCTTTTTACCATTTTGGATTATTTTAATTTTCAAACAAGATTTAAGGGTTTACAATCTATTCATATTAAGGGGAGGTAAAACAATTAGAAATTACGTCCATTTACATTTTAAATAGACGTTTATAATTTCTGTAGCACTGTTTTGACAAACTACACGGTTAAAAAGTTCAATTAAAATATCCATCATTATTGTTGTTGTTATTTTAATTAAATTATAAAACGAATTATCTTAATACGCATTTTCGGCATCAGGATATGTAAAAGGTACACTTACTTTTGCGTCTTCTGGGTGATTATTTAGTTTTATAATTTTTAACACGACCATATAAAAAAATATAAATAGAAAAATCCGAAAAAAAAAAACAAAACATAATGTGTGTTTGTGTGTGTGTGTTTTTTTTTGTTTGTGTTTATATTACCGTAGTAATGTAGGTTGTGTACACAATTTCGTCAATATTATGCATGTGCTTATTATTTCATATCAGCCATTGCATGTTTGTAGATAAAGCCAAAAACTATCTGTACTCACGCGCTTTTTTAAGGGTTTTATAAGAATAGTTTGACAAAAATACTACGAATAACAATCTTGAAATAGACTCCAGACATTTTGAGCGATTATTTTTCACTCTATAACCATGGTCAACACATGTCGCCCAAACATTTTCTTTTCTTTTTTTTTTGCTCTTTTTTGTGTGTACAATGTCATGTGTCAGTGTTTTGATCAAAATACAGGTCTAGGTGTGGCGGAGGAAATATCAGTTTGTGTGTCCGTAAGCAAGAATCAACAACAGTTGTTTAATATTAATATGAGATTTAGTTACGTTTCACTCCACTACTAAACCAAACTAAATGGTTTATAGACGAATATTAGGAAAATAATTAACATTGCTTTTTGTTTTGTAATTACAGTAGAGAAGACCATATATTTAACATATGTTGCTACAGATGTACATTAAATGCCCTACTTTAGTAAATCATAGAAAGACAATTAACAACATTATAATTGATACATATATTAGAGAATAACACAATAACAAGAGTTAACTCTGCTACGTATATAACACTAATAATGTAGTATATTGTGTTTCCATATATAACCGCTAAATGTCCTTGTCTGAAATATTCCATAAGTGTGGGATTTAATTGGACATTGTATTCACATCCCTGGCAAAGTTTTGTGAATAATTAATGAAATATAATAGCATGTGTATCATTACGTTTGTGCTTTTAAACCAAACTAATACCTTTATATCTGTTTTGGTCGTATAAAATGATGTCTTTGAGTGCTTTTATCACGTAAGTTAAAACCATATTTATATTGCACAATTTTAAATTGAAACATGCCTTTTTCTAGCTGTGTAACAGAATGCTGTTATGTTTTACTGGTGCTTATAAATGGAATAAATATTCAATTGCAAAAGTAAGAGTTAAATAAGTATTATTATGAATAGATTCGTGCATTTTTCATACTGCATTTTATTGTTATGTTCAAATAAACGCCAAAAGCTACACTAAAGTCCGCTTATAAGCATCCCGCTAATAAAGATTCTTTCACTATCTTTACCAAGGAATTAGTTCACTATACGGTTATAAAGAACATATTTTTGATCATTTTCATGGCCCTGTGTTCCTTATAAGCCGATTTTACTGTACGTTGTAACTGCAAACATACGCGTACACCAAACATCCTATAATTCAATATAAATTGAAGATGTAGATATGTAAAGTTTACGGGCACCATAACAAACAACACAGAACAACACAAATCACGTAGAACACCAAGACGCAACATACATTCAGAATAACATATTATTGCTAACGACAGTATAAAAGAATGTTCGCATTTACCATGGCCATCAACTGTAACCATTTGAAAACAACTCCACACGAGTAAAAAATAGGTCAACATTAGACAGAGATAAATAATTTATGCGTTTGCCCTAGTAGCTCAAAAATGCTCTCGAACGCTGAAAAAATACAATGACACCATCTATCGTATACAATTCAACCGGAGAAGGGAAAGCCCTCAGAAACCACAGGCTTAATGAAATACAAAGAATGTGCATTATAAGCTGTTTAAAAAGATAACTTCATTTGGAAGCTAATTTTCATCGATATATTGTCAATATTTTTCTTTCGATATATATATAGCATCGATACGCTAAATGGCGTATCAATGACAGCACTAGATTAAAGTGTTTTACTTAATCAAAATGCCTGTTATAAAATTTTGCGAATGTTTCCATAGTTTATGACATAGAAAACCCTGCTTTAAAAGTGTTCTAGAAATAATAGAATTCCTATCATTAAAATCGTCAATCTTGTTGCATACTCTAGCAAATCTGATGAGATGATACAAAGATGCTGCATACGATGGGCTTGAAGGGACATCGCCGTCAAGGCAAGGGAAATTGACAATATCGAAATCAAAATCATCTCTCTTGTCAAAAACTCTGATTGTACGGTGGAGGTTATGGATTTGAATATATAAGTCTAAAAACGTAGCTTTATCATCACTACTATCTGACTGCAGAAGAGTAAGTTTTTTCGGGTATTTTTTTTTAAATTTTATTTTGAAATGTCCAGTGATACCTAAGTAGTATTAAACTTTTCAATTAAATTTAAGTCATTTGATTCAGGGAGGTTTTTCATGAATTCACTCTCATAACAAAAAAGAAAGAGGTCATCTACCAAAGGTACATAATTACCTCCCATTGGTATTCCAGTAATGTGTATATATATACCATTTCCGAGCCTAATAAAAGAACTATATAGAAGAAAATGAAGTATATCACAAACATTTTTACATGACCAGTAAAAACAATTATTATATTTAAAATCAGAGAAAATGGCCGTTTTACTAACTACAACAAAGGTCGTTTTTTCTCTGACAAGTCTTTTCGACAAGCCCTATACGTTTACTCTTTACTAAATGAAGTGGTAAAGAGGTATATAGCGTTGAAAATTTAAACGCATTGATTTTAGAAACTGTGTAACGTTTAGATTTAATTGCATTTATAACTTCAAACAAATTATCAATAGACCAACAAAAGTTAACCCCAGAGTTTTCATAAACTTTGAGACTACTTTTTACATTTGTTTTTATAGCGTGTAAAACTAATGTCATACGGACTGACAATTCTTTAGTGGAACAAGACCTAGAATTAACAATGTATCTGAATTTTGTTTGGCCTTTTATGAACTACAGGCAACCAATAAATAGAAGGTATGTTTAAAAAGTATTTCATCAGTTTAATTTATTCTACTTTAATACCATGTTTGTTATTAAATGAATCATGGGAAACAAATATTTCCATTTCCGAGATGTTTACTTCTTTGCGTCCCCCCAAAGCACGAACCCCTGACGCACGGTTTTCGAGCTTGTGCTTGTAAGTTAGGATTGTAATAGATCTGACCATATTCTTATTCAAAACCCCTTATTAATTTAGTACGTTTTGAATACAAACTGCAGTGAACTTAACATTCTTTGAAATAATAGTTCATATTCATAAAGGAGTTGTTCTTTTCCAACACAAAATGCAGGGGCCTTATACAAGGGAAACGATCCATTAAACTATTAATTCCTAGTCATGAAAGAGTTGTAGATCGTTTCCAATACTCACAGAAGTGATTTATTTCAAGGGGAAAGACTACTGGCCCAACAGTTCTTGTTCATTAGGTCAGAGTTGTTGTTTCTTTCCAATACAAACTGCAGTGACAGTATCCAAGGGAAATGATGCATTTAACTAACAATTACAATTCATGAAGGAGTTGTAGTTCGGTTCCAATAGAAAAAGCAAGGACCTATTTCATCGACGCATTGAGCTAACAATTCTTATTCACGAAATAGTTTTAGCTCATTTCTAAAATAAACAGAACCGTTCATAAGCGGAAGGCTGCTGCCACAAATATATACATTAACTATCTGACTATATATGTACATGTATATTTATGCAATTCACTACAGTATAAAGCAATGTAACTGATCGTGTGTTACTGGATTATGATTGCAAATGATTTGTTTTATAGATATTTCATCAATACCCAATCATTTGCAATCGACATTTTTGATAACGTTACATATACAGTTGTGAGAATTCTAATTAGTTTTATGTTTTCATCAAATATTTTGTAATCCAATTAAGCTACTTTTTATTCACTGTAGTCAATATAAACGATATGTTGATTAAAATTTATATGTTTAAACCAAAAAATGATTCATGGATAATCACTCCTTTGTTCAAAGGTAGATATTCAATTTTGTTTAAATGCAGTATTAACGTAAAGGGTCATTTGTGTTAGAAAATATTAATGTGATTTTAAAACTGATGTATTATGTAAACCAATCTTTTTTATTGTGTTGTAAACATTAACGCACACTTTGTTGATGTTATTGCTTTGAATATTAATACATTTGAAGCTTAATCAACATAACTTTATATTAGGTTATGTTCATATTCGTTGTTGCGACTTATTTCGCTCAAGCTCGGCGCAACGAACCATACGTCAAGTTTGACATATCTCAATAACACGCATTTGTTATATTTAATCTCAGTGCGGGATTTCAGTTTAATTAAACTATCAATTTACAGTTATGGGCTTAATTCAGGACTTTCATTAGTTAACTTAAAACTAAACTTCAAAACTAAGTTAATTTGTAAACAGTACAGTTGACTGAAAGTAACAAACTTACACATCTGCAAAGGGTATTGGCTTTATTTTACTGCCAATGGTAATAGGGGTAACAAGAGGGCCCAGAGGGCCCTGGAACGCTCACCTGAGACAGAAGATTTTTAAAAGTTCCCTTTTTTCATTGCTATATGTACAACAGACGACACTTGGAG
>Ga0224511_10002119_pt1 | contig 12991 bp, 8 predicted proteins | sample SF_May12_sed_USG_2_FD_169988 | JGI IMG/M metagenome (GOLD analysis project Ga0224511, IMG submission 169988) | Sediment microbial communities from San Francisco Bay, California, United States - SF_May12_sed_USGS_8_1 | ecosystem: Environmental > Aquatic > Marine > Sediment | place: USA...
TTGGAGGGGGGGGGGTCAAACAAAGAAGGAGTAAACTAGGCCTTTAAGTGTATGTATACTTGAACACTCGAGCTAGGTCGGTCAATGTGTTATTTTTTTTTCGTATACCACACCCCACATTAATTTTTTTCTATAAACTTCACTGTTTGTTACACCTATCAATGCCGTAATGTCGTTGGATCTGATTCGGTCGATAATAATACGCGTATTTAGTAAAAAATACGTATGCGAGGTAGGTCTTCAAACCATCACTCAGACGCATGTTTTGCTGCAAGGGTTTCGCATGAACAAGAATATTTATCAAATGTAGAATTAATGCGAACGAGGAATATTATTTTTGAATGACTGGCGGACTATGAGAACTTGTTTATTATAAATTCCCAAGTAAGTGAGAAAAAATGACACGACATGGTTTAGACATTTATTAAACAATGATAAGGAAGTGGTTAGAAAAATTGCCTATTGTCAAAATCTATAAACTGTTTGAAATTAATCCAATTAGAATATTATTAGACTGCACGTTCCCAGATCACAGTCAAACGCACATATTACAAATTCGTAGGCTGCTGACTGTCCACATATTTCGCCTGCATATTAAATTTGCATAGTTTAACCACAACCCGTATAGTATGAATGTAGACAAAGTCAAGTTGACAAAATGACATACACAAAAAACTGTACAACAAGAAACACACAGAACAATGTGCAACAACATGGGCTGCTTTAGAATGTTTTTGCTTTATTTATAGAAATGATTCCCCAACAAATGTTCAAGTTATTTCGTTGGTGCGGTCAATGAATTTCATTTGGGGTTTAAACCAGTTTTCCACTGCTGGAAAACCTAGCACAAATGCAATATTTATTAGAGAAGGGCACATAATTAAAATGCATTGACTCTCTCTCTCCCTCTTTCTAACCAGACCTCTTGTAATATGAATACATGCATGTGTGTTTAATTCAGAGTCCGTAATCCCTTACATAGCCTATTTATGAGCACGTGTAGTCAACCTCTAAATATTTGAATGTGCCAATACACGGGTCGCCAAAGAAACCATGGCTAGCATAGAGTACGCAAGTTGTCTTTCCCTGGCACCATCCTTTGACAATTGGGAGCGAGTTCGACGCTGAACAGTTCGTGGTTTGTATCGATGGATGTGGACAAACCCTGGCGTCCGCTGTACGGCCGTAGTTTGCTCTCAGAACATTGATAGTCGACCCGCCAGAACATACAATTGTTCTCGATTTGTGTGAGCATACGATGACGTTTGTTGAACCTACCGGAGTTATACATGAGTAGTACACCTCTAAATATTTGTACGTGTACACACACGGATCGCCAAAAAAACCATTGCTCGCATGGAGCTCGCACCTAGGTTTGCCCTGACACAATCCTTGGACTATTGTGAGCGTTTTCGACGCTGAACAGTTCGTGGTTAGTATCGATGGATGCGGACAAACCTTGCCGTCTGTTGTACGGCCGTAGTTTGCTCTCAGAACATTGATAATCGAACTGCCTGAACATAAAATGGTCCTTGATTTGTGTTCGCATATTATGACGTTTGTTGGAACCACCAGAATTATACATTTGTACCCAACTTGCAAGTACTTGTATGTATTAGGACACGGGTCGCCAAAAGCGAGGTTACTTGCTTGAATTTCACAGCTGATTTTGCCGTCACACCATCCTTTCACGGTTGAAAGCGATCCTGTGGCTCCGCATGCCGTGGTTCGTATTTGACTGTGTGGACAAACGCTGCCATTCGTTGTACGACCGTAGTTGGCGCTTTGCACGGCGATCACCGATCCGACTGGACATGTTAAGTATCCGCGGCAGCCCTCGCAGATTATAACGTCCGCTTAAATAAAACTAATTATCTGTTATCTGTTTTATCTAAAACTGTCAATTTATAGCAAACCTTAAATATCGAACATGTATATTGTTCAAAATGATAATCCTGCCACCGATAAATAAATAGAAATGGTAAATGTAAACGAATTTAAATTTGAGACCATTATTATTATACAAATCATGTTGTGAAATCACTGACTGTCCACATTTGGTTTTGTATATTTTTCACATTTCTCGCAGATTAATTGAAAAACAACAAACACATATTCAAACCGTTATCGTAGGTACGGTATCAAAAATACAGGAAAGCTAAACGCACTTACCTGAGACGTTGGAAATCAAAAGACAAGCCGCAGCAAACGTGATTACAGCGCACAACATCGTGTTGCTTGTTTCTTTTTTAGACAAACAAATGAGTTGTGCATATACGGGGCTATTGCTTGGTATTTATACATCCAGGTTGTACCAAGGTAAATGACACATAACATAAGCAACGTGTCACGATTTTGATTTTCTGTCTTGTTGTTAAGCACCTATTTTTTGTAACAAGATTGCATTTTATTTTAGGCTGCTTAAGGATATATTTTACGCATTTATTGCATTATCCCTGTTGATCGCTGCCACATGCTCACTGCAAAATGATTTATGTTTTCTTTCTCGATTTCACAGTTTACGATGACTGATGCAACGTCCCTTATTTATGTTTAAATAATATTCAATATGGTTCCAGTAGGTAAACCTTGGATTTAAACAGGCTTACCTTAATAAACAACGTAACAGCCCTGTTTATTTCAGTATTCGGTGTTAAACTTGTCAACTGAGGCTATTTGCAGAAATTACATGCAACGAATTTTGGCCTACAAAAACTTTGGTGTGCTTTTGTTTGGATCTGCAATCATTAGCCAATTGGAGCAATGAGGATTTGGTATAGAGGGGATTTTGTCCAGATACCAATTGGCAGTATCGGGACGTTATCAACAGTAACAGTATACTAAATATACCAAGTCCTTTTTAAAATGTGCTTTTCTGACGTTTTATGGATCATAAATAAAATTAACTCTAGATCTTCAATCCAAACCCTTTATCTTGAATGAACATATAGCTTTTCAAATCATGTACACCCTCAACACTCGCGAAATGCATTTGTTTCAAATGTGGTAAAAAATATACTTTTTACATGTATAATAGCATGAAACCTTGTTTTATGAAATATCGTTGTCAATATTATATTTTGTAGTACAGAACAGACAAACCCAGAACGATTATATATTCCTATTAGTTTTTCCTTCTTTAAAAATGAAAATAAATACGGGACGTACTTTACCAATCACTTCGATGCAATAAATATCAACATACCAAACATGGTCATATTGACCATATCTTTTTGAATATGGATATATATGCTTTTTTATTAGTTTTATGTGCATATCATGCCCAACGATAAATTTCTCTTTGTGTATTTAAAAACAATATCACACACATTTCAGAATATAACAATTGAAAATCAAAGTCCAATATAATTCGGCGTTTACGTTAAGTGTCTATTTTACGTTTACTACTAAAGCCTGTCGAACACAAGTTGGGCACACGGTTCCCAAACGGTATACTCGGTTATACACCGGTTGACTGGTTCAAGTATTGGGCCCAACCGTGCCTGTGTTGGTACGAGTTAGACTTGAATGTAGCACGAGTATGTGCGAATAAAGCACGAATACACTCGGTCTAGCAAGGTTTGACAAGGTTTTTACACGATTTGCACACGATTTTAAATACAATTGTTTAACGCCTCTGTGTACGGTCTAGAACAATTAAACACGACTTATACTCGATTTACTCGACATTAACAAGGTTTACATACGGTCCCGCCGACCTTTGTTCGAATTATGCTCGAATTTACACATTCGTGCATGTTTTTGATATAAATTGACCTATTTTGATGGATTGGCTTCATACTTTTTCGAACTTTCAACGACGAAACACCTATAATTTAGTATAAAAAAACAATGGTCAATGCAGCAGGTGTCATAATAGGGGAATTAGAAATCATGACAATACTGAAAGACATTACCCGTACTAGACCGTCTCTGACCGTACTAGACCATTATGATTCGTACTTAAACCGTATCGGTCGTATGCCGATCGTTTGAAAACGTATGTGCACACTTGTGGAGTGAACTTCATGTACGGTTGTATATACGGTTTCATAGATCTTCTTAAAGTTAAAAAACAAACAAGGCTTTCTCGGATCAGGCCACGGTTCGTTCGGTTGTATGTACGGTTAACACGGGTGGCCAACCGTGTGTTCTGTGTGAGATAGGCTAAATTAGCTAAATTGTTACTACAGAAGGTTTCATTGTGTTTGAACATAGATTGTTTGAAGGCTTATGACTGTCAAATACTGTGAAACTAGTATCGTATGTTCCTGTTATAAACAGAAATGGAAGTCAGCATATGTACTTCAGTGTCATCAAGGCATTTATGATCACACCATGCCTATAGAGAGGAATAACTTTCGTCTTTTAAATGATGTGCGAGTTGTTAGTGCATGTGCAAAGAGATTTGATTTTACAATTAAGGAACGTTTCACATCAATACACTGATGGGATTATTGCGTTTTTAGTTCGCATATTGTTGGTAACACCAATCAGACATTCTTCATGTCGTTCATTTCAGAAACACCCACGTCTTGCATCATTATAATTCTCATTATTCATTTGTCGCAATTTATTTAGTTGTATAGATTATTAGTGAAATATGTTATATTGTTATGGAAAACTACATACATTTATTTGATTATAAATTATGGCACTACTAAATCAACCATATTATTTAATCAATATATATAATGCCCTGTTTGATACACGTATGACCTTCAAAACATACGGTGCAATGATCTATAATAAGAATGTTTCAGGTGAACACAATTTTAATTATTATTTTGTTTGATTATAGTATGTTAAAAGGTGCTGAGTTAATGTATTACCTGACATTTTTAGCTCTTGTGCATATTGTACTCATTGTTCTGTGGCTTTCAGGGTGATGCTGTGCATGTATAACTTTGAAACATTTGAATACAACAGCCAAAAGTATCAAGATTAAAGAAGACCTATTACTTTTTCTGGTAAAAGAATTACTAAAATGCTGGAAACTACCAGCCAAAGATAGAAATGATATTGTTGTCTAGAACGGTACGTGACATTTAACGTGACATAATCCTATTATTATGTTTTACTGGCCAAGGCGATGAAACAAACATTACGCTGGGATAAGGCATTGCCTGGAGATGTCGCTTGTTATTAAATGAGAACCACATGAGCGAATGATACATAGAGACTTTTTGTTAAAATTTAACACAATTTTCAAATGCTGTTTAATGTATAAAAGCATTATACGTTTTACTACACAACAAACACACCCTGAACAATTACATATTTTTTATTGATCTATCATCATGTTTTACCCCCCCCCCCCTCAAAAAAAGATACGGGACGTATTAGTTTACAATCACTTCTGTTTAAAAATAATTATAATTTTATGAACAACACAAATATGGCGATTCTAACCTTTCCTGTAAGAATAAGGTATCAGATTTGATGTTGGTATCGAGTCTTATGTACATATGGCATTTAGCACCCATTACCCTGTGCACAACTAAAATCAATATTACACAGCCTTAAAATATACAATTTAAATTTAACAATTTTATGATACCATTTGATAAAACATTAAACACGTATTCAAATTAGTTCTTTAAAATATGTGGAAAGTATGCAAATTAACTTGTATTATTTGTCTAAATATTGCAATACTGAACAGAAAGTGAAGTCTTATATAGAGCACGTAGATGAAAAATGATTAAGAAAGATATTATTACTACAAAACATGAATACGCGTTCTACGATTTATTGTAGAAAACAGAAAGGTAAATAGTTTTAAACTAAACTGATGAATGGGCAAGCCCCCAGGAAGCATAGCCTGCATGAGAAAACAACCGTACAATAAAATGTACAGTAATATAAATTGAAGAGACATTTTAAAATGTTGTATACAATGTAGACAGGACACCAAGGACACCATGACAAAAGTTCACGTACAAAGGCAAACACAAAACAATGTTATGCCTAAATGTCTTTCAAAAATATTGAGTCTATATAAACTCTATAAAAATGTAAAGTTCTCAGGAATCAAAGCTTGCATTGGGACAATAACAACTTCAATTTTAATAAATTAGTTCATCAATGGCCCTGAAAGATGCGTGTTCACACCATCGCCACCCCTGAGCAAAACTCTCTTTTCAAACAAAAATGTCATAAGTATGATCCCAGAAGAAAAATATACCTTCAATGATATAGTACGGGTCGACTGATAGCTATATGAAGTCATATTTCTTTTTGTATTTCTATGTCAAAACTGTTCATCCAAACAAACCACAATGGAAAATCTGCGTCAGTTTTGTTTAGCGAACATCTAAATACAAATGTAGTGTCCCGTTTATAAATGCATCAGTCTTCCTACATCTGAGTCATTTTCTATTTGTTGTGGTAGGTTCAGCAGTGTCGATTTTTGTCTTTCGTATCAAGATTGATGTTATCCTAAACATAACCATTGTCCAGTATTAGTCGTCTACTTGAATGATGCATACGGAATGTGCAATTTTGTAAACAAAACAGATTTGCTTTCCGCGGTGATCATTTCGGGATATATTAAAATATAAGAAGAAAATATTGCTATTATAACTGCTACGTTTACTATTTTAAATCGAACCAGATAACTTATCTGTTTATTCCAGACTATTTGGCGTTTCACTAAAATGTTAATTTACAAAAACAATCGTATTTAAGATGTACCGGTACATTATTTGGTTCAGCTAGCTGTTATGCGATATGTAGTACTAATAACAACTCGTAAAGACATTAACACTTAGAAATAAAACACATCGTATACTTTGTGGTTGGTGTTTTACTAAACACGCTGATCCAAAAGGTCATCTATTTAATTGATTATTGACTACAGAAGGTATAGTAGCTGCTTTGGAATTAAAGATTCATTCAAAGATATGTGACTGACTTTTAGAGTTGCATGGTGGTTTCCGTTTACCCTAAATTGTAGGTAATAAAATACAAGACTTGGCAATGTATTTTTTACCTTATTTTCCCTCAATATTCCCCTGTTTGTAATAAACATAATGAAAGGATTTGGTCATGGTGATTGCCGACCTTTCTCCCAGACCACATAATTCGAACATAATTTCACATAATGACACTTCGACCTATTGATGTTTCTTTGAATGTGACTTGCCTCGGGCAAATGTTTATTGCTACATTGCCATTGTGTGAGTCATAAAGCTTCAATTGCATCAGTGAAACATTTTAAGTAGACACTTTTGTAAATTCCAAAAAATATCACGTTTGCTAAGGCGACATCGTTAAAACTGACTAGCTGTGTGGCAACTCATTTATCTTGATAAAGTTGCAAGGCCCATCGCCTCAACATATTGGTAAAGTTGTGAGTGACGTGTATTGTAGCCAGGATAAAATCGTTATATATTTGTATCACTTTATTCTTCATTGAAAACTCTTTATCAAATAATTATATTATTGTCTTTAATTAAAAAAAACTACGCTACCCGTTAAATTTATCTTTAAATTCTTCAATTGCTTCAATTGCGTCAGTTAATCAACATAATAATGCTTGTTCGCGAACGTACACATTTATGTGTGTTTGTGTTTTTGAAAACATTTAGTTTGCTGCATAAGATTGACCATATTGTTGATGGTAATATTTCGACGTATAACTGTGTGTTACAATAACTGTTATAATTATTATCTTTACTTAAATATAGGTGTTTGTCTGCGTATTACTATTTACCGTTATATATTTTCATTTTAACTTTAAATCATATATTTATATTACTGGTAAAACAGACGACTTTGACGCAAGCAACACTTCTTATCCGATATATGCTGTTGACATTTATCTCAAACAAAACAACATAGCCTACATAAATGGAGTTTCTCATTTAATCCGACAAACAGAGCATACGAGGTAATGTTCAGGATACAGACATAATTACATCATGCCTAGCGAGACGAACGATCACTCGGGAACAAGAATCTTACAGAAATGCCGTACTCAGTGGATAGTCTTCTGAAAAACCGTTGAAAAAAACAAGTTTTATGAACTTATAGATGCTAAAATAACAACAATAACAACAACAACAACAATAACAACAACAACAACAACAACAACAACAACAACAACAACAACAACAACAACAACAACAACAACAACACAAACAACAATTTGCTATCTGCTATTTGCAAAATGTATCTAAAGAAGTCGTCGTTAGAGGACATGATTTTTCAAAGTGTTTACATAGTTAGATGTTAGTTAAATGTTTCCTTTGATCTTTACAGAGAGTTGTGTGGGAATGCCAAAGGGGGATTAAAACATAACGACATTGAACATTGAGATACAACAATAAGAGGAAACTACATTAACTACTGAATGTTCAAAGAAATAGGCCATATAAGAACATAACAAAATAATTTACGATATTATATCTAATGTAGTTTAAATAAAAATGCAGAGTCCGAGTCAGGTTTAGGACTATGCGACAAAACTTTGACGATATGAGTACTGAAACCCCATAATGACATATCTGAACACGATTGCCTTTATCCAATGAAAACCATTCTGAAATACATTTATAATGGCGGCAATTAGAGTTAGGAGTAAATCTTTCGCCCTTATCTCTGACTCAAGTATGAATATTGTCAGTTACTGGTTACGGTACTGGTTACATACTAGTCTGCTTTGTGTTTCCGGAAAAGTAGGAGTAAGTTAATTGACAGCCGTGTTATGTCATTGTCAGTGTTAAAACAGAGGTTCGAAAACACCAAACACAACAATAATAAAGCGTTACTGTTTATAACTAGATTTTATATTTTAAGTGGATTAATAAACATTTCAACATTCCGTTTATGGGTTAAAACGGAAAATCTTAAATGGCAACTGAACGACGTAGACAATGATAATAATATGTACAAAAGATGGGGAAAAGACAAATATACATCACTGTAAAATAGCGATGCTCATATAATCTGGCCAAATGGGAACCGTACATATATAACTAGATATCCAGATATAATTACGTCGTAGCAACCTATGCAAATACTAGGGAAAGTGTTGCTGTCAGAATAAGAAAAAGTTATAGAGATATGGATTTTTTTGGTTTCAGCATGACAATTATTTTACACATTGAACAAACTATTACTGGCTGATGTAAGGTGACCTCCAAAGATTATGTTTGTAATGTTGTGTTCATTATACACGTATAATGTTTCTTGACCAACGCAACTGTGTTAAATCCTCTGATGTTTTTGAAGTAAATAGAGCGGTATATAGTTGTAGAACATAATCTGTAATTGTGTTTTAAGAAACACTTTAAATACATAGTTTTGCTTACAAATCGTTTGCTATCAGATAGTGTGTTGCGCACAAACAGACAGAAACATTGCGTATAAATAAGTTGTCAAAGCCGAGGGAATTCGTCAAATGCAGGAAGCATAATCATTCTTGCAAACAATTTCAACGCATCTATGTTGCCAAACTCGTAATAACCTGTATTTATCGTATCGGGTAGTATTTCGCAAATAGCGAATCTGCATTGTTCAAGTATGCACTCTTTTCTTTTCTCTTTATCTAAGGTTTACTTACCTTTATCCTGTAACCTATCTACTACCTACAAACTTCTACGTGCCTTCTAAATTACATTTTTACCTACCTTATATTTGGAACTCGATTTGTTTTGATGTACGCCCATATTTTTGCAGCTTTAGAAACTATTCAGAAGAGAAACTCCTAAGCTTTCTTCTCAATTCTAATACCTTATATCAACATGCATTTGATTGGCAGAACTCTTACTCTCTTACATGTTCATTTAAATCATTTTTTCCAAATATAGATCTCACAAATATAAGTATATATTTTGTATTTACTGCTACATGACCTATAGTTGTGCATGTTACCATGAAATTGTATATGTGCATTATCTGAAAAAAAGTATTGTTAACACGAAGTATGCACTTCAGCCAGCAAAAAAGCTTTCAATGTCATCTCTGCACAATTTATTGTAAAATAATTTTCCAGCAAGTATTAAGCGCTACATTTGAGTAAGAAAACTTCGTAAAGAAAAATAAATTGAAAGTGAAAAACATATGACCTCGAGTAGTTTTGAGCCCGTGCAAGTCATCATGAAAGAATTTCAAGTCCAGTTTGTTAACCACGCTGTACTACGCTTTCCCTCAATTTGGACTTTTTCGTGTTGTATTTTAACCTAATAGTACAGATGATCTTAGAGGACATAACGTGATCTCTCTTCTAGAACAGCCTGGTATCCTGTGTACCAATATTGGTCTTCTGTTGATGTATTACCAAACACCAACACGAAATTGTATTAAATAATTATGAAAAGGAACTGTGCTTTTAAATTGCACTTCCTCGGACATCAAACACCATGCGGAATATTGGTCAAGAGAATTTACACTTGAATTATTTTAGTTTAATCGAAAAAACAGACCACGGTCGTCTTCTAACGAAACATTCAGATAGAGACATCAAAACATGTTGACAAACTGAACCATTAATCCATTTTTAGTTGGCAACACATATATACACTATAAAGTAAATAAATTCTGGCAGCTGTGTTTTAATATTACAACCTGCCATTTCCCTTCATGACATATACACGACTGAATTATATACTTGTTACAATGTAACCTAAATGTTTAAATGTTTAACAAAAACCATTTATATATTGAAGAAATATATAACTCTAACATTGAATAAATATAAGAAAAAGTTCATTCTAATAACATTCCATAGCCAAGGTGGTGTACATTTAGATTATTTATGTTCTCGTCAGATTTCAGATTTCGATTGTACTACTGGCGTCCAGATTAAGTAAACTTAAAGTTTCGATGCCAAGGTGTTAGGAATTGCAAAACAAAATTATTGTAATAGAAACAATGCTTTATTTAGATATTTTATTCGTTTGACCTAATTTTCAAATGTATTGTTTGCTTCATAAAGTCACATTTGTGCTATATTTTCGTCCTTATTTAAAGATTTAAAAAAGTGCCTCCCGTTCTCGGTAACAACACAGAAGGTTAAAATTTCGTTTGTCCGTGTTCCAGACATATTTAGAAAATTAAGTTAACAGAAAAAAACTGTCTGAAACCCGAGTTTAAGTGTTCCCTCGATAATTAGGATTGTTTCATACTCGACAAGGTGGCGCCGTGTTCCTCGTGTTTATTGTGCACTGTAAGGATGTTAATTCAATTTAACCAATTTAACCACTTAATTCATCACCTATTAGTGTTGTCTGATCAATAACATAAAAACGATTTTAAATATTCTTAAATGAATGTAATTATGTAAATGTTTAATATCTGCATAACATAATAAACTCCGGGCATGGTTTTGGCCTGAAAATTAGAATGGGCGATATTTCAAAGTCCCATAACTCATTAAAGCGTTTTTACTAGTGAAGTCCAACTGTAGGTTAAGAAAATTATAACCTTGAAAATTCCCCCTAGGGGCAAACATGGTCATATACTGGCTCAAGGTCAATGGTTCTCGCCCGGAAAATAAGAACGGGCGACATTTCAAAGTCCCATAACTCATTTAAGTCCCAATGTAACTTTGCAAACTTTTACCAGTGACTGCCAACTACCATGTGGGTTAAAATAGCATACCCTTGAAAATTCCCCTGGGGGGAGCAAGGTCATATACATGTACTGGCTCCAGGTCTAATTAGGCTTTAATAACATAGTGACCTATGGGTTTAGCCATAAGGACGTCTCTTCACAGAGGGATTCAATACAAGGCATACACGTTGTTTTAACGATTTTAATAAAAAGTGTTAGTGTTTAAGCAAAAACAATTCATGCTCAATCAAGTCTATAGATTAAATAATAGAAGTTATACAATTTATATTTACGCCAAAATAAACGTGTTTAATGAGGTGATGGATATGATGTGTAACATATTTGGTACTATATCTATCACGATATTCATTGTTACAATTAATTTTATTTATTTCCTCGACATAATTTCTAGCATTTATACTTAACTAAAAAAATCTCATTATTTCTCTTCTTATGGTTCAAGTGATAACTATGATTTATAAGATGAAGAAAAATAATCTAACATATATATACGAACACCCATTAGCGGAAACATAAACCTCACACATTGTTTCCTCAGATATCTATTTTTGTTGTTTTATTGTTACTTTGGGATTGGCATTAAGTGCCTTGTCAAGGGATACCAATTTTTAAGTGGCCGTTATTCTACATTACAGAATGCCTCGTTTAGACAACTTTAAACGCCGCCGTATAGTCGTATCGATATTTCATTAATATACTTGTATTTAATTCACATATTATCTACAAAAGAGGCATTACAACATATTCTGATATTTTCAAGAACCAAACCGTAATTTATTCAGGTCACACGTACTAGTTATTTTATATAGTAATATAAAAATGTGTATAAATCGTATATTATAATGTGTTTTATTGGCATGTAAACGAATGCCTTTTGCATTTGAAATATTTCGCTAAGGTCTACGACTCTCTAGATGATAATCACGCACGCCATTCAAGCCAAAGCATTACACTTTTTTTCGGTAAATTATTTACGTTTCTTAAAGACATTCAAGTAATCATAAATTGTTGGAAACTACAAGCAAACGACGACTGAATTAAGTGTTGTTTAGAACGGTAAGGCGAAATAAACAAATATGTCTGGTTCCGATGACCTGACCATCTCTGTTTTCGTCCCGACCATAGACGTTTTTTGGTTGCGTCCACAGACGCAACCCATATATTCGTTTGGAATTGGGGTTCCAAAATGGCCGCTTTTCCTGTGATGGTTCCCGATTTCTTTGTACTATAGGTATGCACTGTATTGTAAATGTTGAGAACCACCAATACTAACTTCCGGAATGCTTACGTCAGAATATAGGGTTTTCCCAGGAAGCACTCTTTTCCATATCTTTAGTCTAGGGTTATGGTTAGGCATTAATTTGTTTTATCTGATTTAATATGCGTAAATTAATGCGATATTTATCTTTGC
>Ga0224511_10002120_pt1 | contig 12991 bp, 9 predicted proteins | sample SF_May12_sed_USG_2_FD_169988 | JGI IMG/M metagenome (GOLD analysis project Ga0224511, IMG submission 169988) | Sediment microbial communities from San Francisco Bay, California, United States - SF_May12_sed_USGS_8_1 | ecosystem: Environmental > Aquatic > Marine > Sediment | place: USA...
AATACTGACCAAAATTGGTGTCTCGTGTGTTGGTTTTCTAAAGTAGAAGGAATAATGGCTTATAATCAAATAAGGGGCATAACTCTAAATAAAGGTTAAACTCAACTAAACCATTTTCGTCACACTAGAATTAAACTGATGAAAGGGAAAGTCCTCAGGAAGCATAGCCTGTGTGGGAAAATAGCAGCCTCGGTTTTATTGAAACTGTTCATCAGTGGTATTGAAAGATGCTACACCACTGACGCCCTCTAGCGCATTAGTAGAACTCTATTTTCAAATGTAAACAAAAGACAATCCATGATCCCGGAGAACCAGAAAAAAATAACTACACTAGAAGATGAAACTGTCTTTGTCAATCAATGATGTAATATTTTTAACACACGCTTAGTCTTTGTAATAATAAAAAAGAACGTTAGAGCTGTTTTCAATTTTAGTAACTTACAATAATTTATTTTTAAACGTTCCAATTGGAATCAATTCGCTGATAGGGTAAATCTAGTCAAGGGGTAACGGTGAAATGATATTTCGTTCAGTGGACACTGGGTAAATATAATAGTAATGAAGGTATAAGAGTTTAGAACGATTAATGACATAAATATGTTTATATACATATATAACACATTTTACGTACGTTTACATACATTTAATGGACACATGCACACAAATGGTTATATTTGCTTAGTATGATAATTTTTATAGTAAGTTTAAGGTCGCTGTTGCAGGATAACGTCAACATCTTCAAATGTAACTTTATCATATTTAAGTAAAACTGTACTTTTTGGACTCTTTGAAAGGCAGCATATCTCATCGAATTTGATAATGTACAGCTGCGGAGACCAATTGAAATGCCTGAAGTGACGCTCTTTCGTAAACATAAAAACGTGTGCCAGCGGGGGTATGCTTTGGCACACTTGTCTCTGTGACGCATATATATGTATTATCGTTAACATTGTATGTAAAAACAATCAGTTTAAAATAATAAATCGGCATCCAAATACCTACGACAATATAAAACTGATAATTATAGTGTCAACGAGCTTATATTATCAAGTTTAAAACTCAATTGTCAACCATAGAGCCTCATTATAAAAGCTTTTGATGATATTGTCTCATCTTCAATACTATGAAACAATGCTGAAGTGTTTCACGAGGGAACCAGTGTCAGAGGTGAAATCACATTATTTGATTTAAACAAATAACACGTCTCAGAGTAACAATAAAAATGTCACTGTAACACAAAGACATCAGCTGCATGTGGTCAGAAATAAATTGAACGTATAGAATGTGTTTGGACAAAAGTAAAGTGCTGCTGAGACTTCTAATAATTTGAATATGAGTGGTTTTGCTGATTTTAGCGCATAATATAGAGACTATTATTCGCTGCTTAAATATGGTTAAAATGTAAGATGTAAACAATTCTGACCTAAAAGATACAGGCATAGCATTTTTAAGGTTCCATAGAAACAGTGACATTCAAATTAATTATAAGCATAGTTTTTATTCACGAGATCAATTAAAACATGCGACATTGCTAGATATCACAATATTGGAAAACTTTTAATAAATAATTGTAAATAATTTCATAATGTTTGCCGTTTTACTTTCAGACTCAGTTATTGTTATACGATTACTTGTTGAACAGCGTGTGTCCTTTTGATTTTGTATTCAGTTGTGTTCGTATGTTTTTGTTTAAGCGAAGAACATTTTGTTACAGGGCCTTACAATTTGATTCAGTCTACTTCAACTTTTATATTTGATCACATCTTCAATTTATATTGAACTTAGTTATACTTTTGTACGACACCTTTTGTTGTCGTTATCTTTAAAATAAAACAATAATTCCGGTTAACAGTGGATGACCAGTTTAATATTAAATAAAATAACTCAAACACAGGCACATGGTGTCACCAAGTGACTCTCAATTAATTGAAAATAAAGCAAACAAATATGTAAAAAATGTTTATTTAGACCTTAAACACATGCATCGCACATAAAACTTTATTTACCTGACTTTTACAATTAAAATAAAGAGATTTCAATTTTAATATTCGGGTTAATATGATTGGTTTATTTTATTAACATTGTCACGTTGGGTTTAAGCTGTTTCCAATTTGGGTAGCTTCATTTAAATCACGTTATCTCTTTGAATGTCTCAATTGAAATACATTCACCGATAGGGCAAATCTAGTCATTTCGCTAGACGCCATCCGATGAGCACATCAGATGAAGAAATAAAAGAATGAACATGGACAAATTAATTCCGTTCGCGTGCGCCGTTTTGTTCTTAGGTGTGAGCAACATTAACAAAAATGGATAATAATATTAAATATAAAGTGATTAATGTTTCGTTCTTATTTTTTAATACAATAGTAAAACCTAATATTGCATGTGTAATATATTTTTCCGTGTTAAATTCAGCCAAAGACTATCTTACATTGGTATTGTTTCAGATTAATATAATAATAATAATATCATGGCACAATCTTTGAATCGTAAACTATTATGCTAATTAAGAAGAGTTAACGTAGTGAATATGTGAATATAACATACAGTGTAACATTTATTTGGGGAAACACAATTATAAAGCATGAAAACTTAACTCAATTCTTCACGAGAAATGTGTATGCAGGGAATAGTTGACAATCAACTTTTGAAGTATTAATCATGAAAATGTACCAACATAGTTAATCAAATCGTGAAGCATGAATTTATCACGTATAATTTCATTACTTGTAGTCAAAGTGCAGTCACACTATAGCGTGATAGAAACGTATGTATTGCGTGTGAAATTTCCAGAAAAACTACTCCCGTGTGGCCTCAGTCTATAAAAACGTATCTGACGTATATAAGCGCCGTTAGGACCCAAACGGCGTATGGCTAATATACCCCTAACGTATACGCTCACAAAATTTTAATGTCATAAGTTTAAGTTTGATTGCACTTTTACCAACATGATGTGAACTCTGATGTTAGTCTCATTGCTGACATTAGTTGAAAAATAAAACAAGATTCAGAAAAATGTAAAGCGTTCCATTATGTCAAGGTGTATGCGTTCATATTAACATTTGTGAGTTAAATATTCCACGTTTTTTAGAAATTATATCGCCCTTGTGCTTTCATACAATTGAACAAACCATTTGACACACACACATGTAACTGGCTATTTACAATATATATTAATCATAATTAAAGTTGCATATGGTATGCGTAAAAATATAATGTTCACTATTCATACAGTAAAACACACAGTTTGCTTTATTTCAGTGCTTGGATGTTCAGCTGTGCAATATCCGACACCATCTTGCTACAAAGAGGTAGGCTTACGCTTCTACGTGATACAACTGATTTAAAGATGCAGAGGATTTTAACAGTTTGAAATATATAAAAAAGCATCAGTATATCTTTTGTTACCATTGATTATTATATTGTACTTTCTTTTATGTTCTCTTTCATGTGTTTAGATCTAGTGTTAACAATTTATGGCTTATTCTATACAGTTTCAGTTTTCAGTTGTTGTGTTTCTTTCGCCCAAATCCGCTATACATAGCCTTTGGCCATATACAATAAATATTATAAAACATTAACGAGAACATACAATCAAAATTCAGTTATTTGACAGCATTTTATGGAAGAAAATTGTTTTAATACCAACTCGGTGCTTTAACCAAACCGATTTTCGGGCGCGAAGTTACTTCTCACGTGTGAACCAATAAAGGAAGTGCCGAAAATATAAACATTTAATTAAAAGACGAATTGACATTGTGTACTTACTTTTTCGCTTGATTAAGCCAGAAGGTTTTTTTCATGTAGTTTCTTTTAGCACTATCCATATTACGCATGCTTTCCCATTTATCAAAAAGGACTACATTAAATATGTTCTTGATATGAATTTTTAAAAACAAATAACGAATAAAAACTTGTTATTTAGGTTTATAAAGTACCATATTGCATTAAAGTGTGATTTAACTTAATAAAACCAGAACCACATGTTCTTTCGTTCAAAAGATCGTTCGTTCGTTCGTTGTCTTTTTGGTTTATTGAAATCTTTTTTCAACGCTTCAAGTAGTTAAAATCATGGCGGTCAGTCCACTAACCATAATCCTCTTAACTCTGCGACTGACTTCTTCCTCATATGAGGCAGCTGTTGGGGACAACTAAGCCAGACTCAAGACAATATCATACATCGCGGTGAAAGTTTGCCTCACCTGGTAGGGTTTCAGACCTCTGACCCTCGGGTTATGAGTCCGGTGCTATACCGACTGTGCTAATAAACGTAGCACATGCTATTTTATTCAGAATGTTTGTGTTTATTATTTTTCCACTATTTTAATTTTTATATAATTTGTTTACCATTTCTAGACTGCTCGGATGCCGACATGCATTGATAAGTATGCAGCGTTTCCAAATCATTTGAATTGTCGACAAACATACCCCGGACATATTGTCAATATATCGGGTTAGTAAATATAGCAATATCATTTTTTAAATTCTCTCGCTTTTAAGCTTTACTTAAATTGATCAAACCATTTTAAATAGAGGAACGACAACCTGATTACTTGTATTTGGTAAAAACCGTTTCCTATCGTCACTGTATCACATTAAGTTTATCCATAGTTTATACTCTCCTCTTGATAAGCCCTGTCATGGTGTTGCACTTTTAGATCAAGGCTCTGTTGAACTATGGCACAATGAGCTGCGAGCAGCCGTCTCTCCAAGGGCAGCAAACATGATGCAAATGGTAAGTTTTCTGTGTATAATTAAATTGTATGTGTTCTGTCATTACTTAATGCAAACGATATGTTTTGTAGACTTAACGCGTGGTTGTTTGGTCTGTACTCGTACATTCTGTAGATAACTAGCATATTACTTTGTCTCAATATATGCCTGTATTATTAAGCATTTTTGTTTAGTAGATGTAGATGATAAAAGATTGTGGCACTTCATGTACTATTGTGTGTTTTGCGTTATATTTTGACTTTTACCGATGGCCATTTCAGGCGGAAACAACGGGTTTATTACATCAAGTAGAAAGGTGGTCGCGACTCTGTGACATGAATAGTAATTGGTACGAACGCTCCACTCCAGGTTAGCAGTTCATTTTACAAGTATAGTAGTGTATAATTCATAAAAATATTATTTTCAGTTGGTTGTATAAATGCCATTGTAATTGCGTGTGTATTTTTTTTAATTTATCATCGAATATTTGCTTTAATTAGGGGCTTATGCAGTTGGCCAAAATACTTATCTGAGCCCAACAAAAATGACTTGGCGTGAAGTGCTGGACGTGTGGATAAAGGAAAAATCTTCATTTACCTACAACGGACAGAACGATGTGAAACTTGTTGGAAACTATACACAGGTACTTTTAGAGACTTTTAGACTAGAGACTTTAAAGCAGCTTACCTCCAGAATTAGAAAATCAAATATTTCAAAATATCTTTTAAATTACATATAATAGTTGTTAGAAATCAAAATAACGGTTAAAACCTAAATATTTTCACTTTTTTTGCTTTGAAAACAGACGATTCGCTTTTCCAACTATACATAACGGCTATTGCGTATGTAACGCAGTAGATTGTGTAAAGAAAAACGATGTTTTACCAACGATTTTGTCAACTTTCTTACTTGAATTAAGGGGTCAGTAGTAATAGATTTCTCCACTGAACATAACTTGACCAGTATTTACCGTTAACTTTATTTTTATTTTCATTATTTATTTTTTGAGCATCTGGATGTCAGCTGCTTTAATTGTCCAAATGACCTATTCTGCTGTATACATTGCACGTGTTATGTGTAAAATGGGCACTGCATATCGAACTGCTTTATGACAGCAATACAAATGTATTTCCGAAAAATATGTTTAAGGAACTTCGTGCAAAACGTCAGCTTAATATTACACATGTACTGTGTTAGGAAATGATTTACATGGATTGTTTATTGGATAAAAAAATATTTTCATTCATGCCCTTAAACCTGACCTGTGTACATTGTTTACAACGTTTATTCTTTGGACATCTCTTCAATTTATATTGCAATATTAACGTGCAAGAAAAATACACAAATTGCGCGCATCTTTTCTTAAAAGGTTCGTTCGATGTTCACCAAAGTTCGCATGATTACCTCTATCGTGCTCTGTACTGTTGCGCACATTCATATCAGGATTCTTTTTCATTTGGTCATTTTCACAGAATCATTGTGTGAATTACTTCATTCCTAACCTTAATCTTTTTATGCATTTCTATTCTCCTTTTATTGTATGCACATTTTTAATTGAACACAATGATCTATATCATGATCCGTTACGCATATTATCAGGGTATGGCGATTCAGTAAAATTTAGCAGTTATTGTCCTTCGTTAGATTTGTATTATTAAACCTAACCTCAACGGGTATTCCTACATTTTAATTGAAAATTCGCAAAATGATCACAAGTTCACAACTAGTATTTACACGTTTATTTAACAGAATTTCAATTCACTTGACATACAGGACATTTTGAACATTAAGAACATTATCATAGGCATACTTATGGAGTGTTTATAAAGTGTATGCAAAAAGGCATAACTAATTTTACAAATACAATGGTAGAAGCACTCACGTTGGTAACAATAAACATAAAACCAACTATACTTTGTAACATTAAACTAAAGATACTCATTCACTGCTTTTGTACTTTAAAATTCCATGTTATAAGTTACATCGCATATAAGGTTTAGCGATTAGAATTTACAGTGTGTGCCTCTGTGATTATCGTTTCCTTTCTTTTTGTGCTATGTGCACCTAATTATCGCAGAAAGATAACAATGTATAATGCTCTTGTAACGCATATTATGTTTTGCGATATGGTAATTATGTTGTGGAGTAACATCTTTTTATTGATTACTTTACAATAATGCGTCTCCTACATTTTTGTGCTGTTGTTACCAGATTGACTGGTTACAATTTCTGCTTTAATGCCCCAATATTTACAAAAAATCATATTTTTAAGAAATAATGATTGTCTTTAATTTAACTATTGCTGTTTGGGGGAAACATACATGCTTCTGTAATAGTAACAAGAAAGAAACTAGTTTTGGTTTAAAAATGCGTTTGTATTTGATTCAGATGATATCGGCCAGAACTACCATTTTCGGGTGTGCTACAAGCCAGTGTCGCAATTTCAACAACGCCTACTTTTATCTTTGCATTTATGCACCCATGTGAGTAAACAACGTATTCAGATAATGATGTGCGGGATTTTGTGCCAGTTGTGATTCATCTAGGTCATATCTAGGCGGTCTAGACCCAACATAACTACCAATAAAGCGTGTTATTCCGCGACAAAGTGGTTACTCACATTAGTCACAACAATCATAAACAGCGGACTTGCGTCATGAAACACTAGATAGCGGTGACATTTAATAAACTGTTTATTAGGGTAAATGACGCTTGGCATAGGAGCCTATACACTATAAAAATATGTTAAACATTCAATGCACATTGTCATTTTAACTCATAGTTTCATTTAAAATACTGTTATACCTATTTTATAGTTGCAAAGATATACATTATATACTTAACAGATTCCTAAAATTCATCTTATTTTGACAGGTTACCGGAAGCTGAAATATCATTGCCCTACAAGAAGGCGTTGAATCAAACAGGGGTGTGTGAAGACTGTCAAAAGAACTGCAATCAAACCGCAGGACTATGTGGTAAGGTTTTCTTTGTTTTGTTAACAATACCGTAACGTTACGTTAGATTGAGAAGAATCAATTGACGCATTTTACCATTTAGTATATTACAAGTCGTTAGATTCGTAACCAATGCCATGTTTCAGAATGCCAGAGCGTAACATGCCTCGGGGGTTCTTCCTTAAATCTTACCACTTGTGAGTGTGAATGTCTGTCAAGTATGGGATCATCGATCATGTATGATGGGAATGTTTGTGAAGGTAAATATCCACTGGGTTTAAAATAAAATATATTATAATAATTATATTGAAACATTTTGGTTCATTTGTGCAATAAAAAGGTGTTTCCCATTGTGACACTACAAACCGGTAAAGGATGGTGAACATGTAGATCTATATAAATTCTATAAAATTATTAGACATTGTATCATAAATTATTAAGCAGAAACCAACATGTATGCACATAACCGTTTACAGTTACGTGCAACGATACTCACGGTGACGACCCTGCCTGCGGTAAGGCTCCGTTCACGAACGACTCGTGTGACACCAACCCGGACACCATGTTCCACTGTCCTTACATGTGCTACGTCTGTCCCTGTGAGTACACCATTTAAAAAGTTAACCATACTAAATCGATCACGGCATAGTCGACAAATTGTAAAGCTTACACTAGAAGAAAAATATATACCTATCATAACATGTATTTAAAATGACTAAGTACTTATTCATTTGAATATAATAAGAAGTTTATTTGTAATGAATCATCTATACACAGATAGCGGTAAAACCTACGCAAAGGGCTCTGAACTCCTGCCGTGGGAAAAAGGTCTTCCAAACTGCACCACCACTACAACGACAACCCCAGCCATCGGAGGTTCTACAGCGGCTCCATCTGGAAGCGTCAGCAATAACGGGAACTCGGTAGTCGGACCCGGAGGATCTAGATCAGGAACCACAGCACCGCCATCAAACGGTAACGGACTCAACAGAACCGGAAATACAACAGGGAGCAACGGACTCAACGGTTCCAACGGCTCGAACACAAGCAACTCTACTGGGGGCAACGGAAACAACGGTTCAAGCCAGAGTTCTCGAGGACGCAACGGTGCCTCCACTCGTGACGTGCCTTCTCGGCTTATGCTTGCAAGTGGCCTGTTCGTCATTCTGTCGTATTTTCTGACCACATAAACATTTGTAAAATATGTGATGCTTCGAACTATAAGGGTTCGAGTTTTTTTTTTTAAACATAAAACAACATAGAAGCACACAGTGTTTTATGGGGGTTTTCTAGTATGCTCCTTGTGTACTTGGTTTTTTATCGGCGAATAAAGCTGCTTATGCATCACTAGCTGTTAAAATATTAATGAAGGTACAGCGTGTTACTGGAAATTATTTTAACGGTGTTTGTCACTTTGAAACAAATGTTGAAGACTCTTTATTAAGTTTTGATTAGAAAACATCGACTTCGTTTAAGTTTTTAACAACCAAAATTATGTTCATGTCATATATGACAATAATAAACCATACAAGGACAAACTGTGTTGTGGTTTGTCACTATTTACCGTAATTACTGGTTTAATACCCAGCGGTTCAAAAGTGTACAAGTCTAAATTATAGCAGCATATCTGCATACACATGTATCCGTTTGTTTGATAAATATAGTAACCACACCGATTACGCATTACGGCTTCTTGTTGGGTGATTTGGTCATGACATGTTTCCTACGGCCATCCTCACCTCTCCTCTTACACTAGGAGGGCAGATGTCAGATCCGGCAGGAGCACGTGCACGTTCTCTGTTACGGTTACACTTAGGTCGGCGAAGCGTCCCAGGAAAGGGTGAGCAGGTTGACTGACTGCTGTGACATGACCTTATTAGTGTTGAAATGGCGTAAAATCACAACCCAGACCAAACTATACCATTTGGCATATAAGTATCGCTACTTGTTTATAGTAAAAGGGGATAGATAGGTCGTTGGTATTTTTAACGAGTTCCAATCGCCATTGTATTACAGTTTTATGAACTTTTAAAATTACAACACGCTTACATTTGCAAATTGTTCAAATGTCGCTAAATTATAGAAACATCTGACTAGATGGTTCTAGTTATAGAAACTTTCGCGGCGCACAATACACTGTTGTACTTCTGCAATTTTCTTGTAGATAAAACTACGGTTCATTCAAAATGCATAATACTAATTATGATTATTAAAAGGTGAAGCTAAGCAGATATCGGTTTGTATATTGAAACGAATGACAATTTACGGGATTGGTAATTATATTTTAATTTAAAATTTGATAAAGAAAACAAGCGAGAAAGCAACTGTTAGGCCAAACATCTTGATTCACAAGTAACAACTTGTGAAGTTTCCCCGACCCACTAAGTGTAAGTAAACGTGTTTCTGCAAGTGATTTTCCCATGGGACGACATCGGCTGATAAAGGTGTGAAGTGCAGTTGTACTGTTAGCGACAATCTTTTTTATCGACAAGCGTATTATTCACTAGATATACTAAAAAAGAAACTGGTCATGTTCGTTTCACGTAATATCTTTAGAACAAATAAACCTGTTTAAACAAAAACTCTTAAATAAAGTAGAAAATTGGTCAATCAACACTTTGCTAAGTTATAAACCGTTATACGCATGGCATTTAGTAAAATCAGGAGATAAAAAAAATATTACCTGGAAGTTTTTCTCCAAAATAACCAAAATATTATTTGTACATCCTTATATAATCAAAAATGATCTTTATTATTTAAGTTGTTATCTTGTGTTAAATTAGCAAAATCGCAATTATTTTCTCTTTATATATCAAATCCATAGTCGGCCCTTACACATCGTTTCCTTGCAATATGACACGTATATATGATAAAAAATTACTGTTCTCCACATTTTGGATAAAAGATATTGCATTTTTATGTGAATGATAACGATATTATGTAGGCACTGTTTAAAGTAAGGTAAACACAGGCAGATACATTTGACGGATACTGAAACGTGGAATAGGGCGTCCGCATTGAAATCTTCCGGATACGCATCCTGATACGCATCCTGATACGCATCCTGATCATGATACTGAAACGTGGAATAGCGGCCTTACACTAGTGTTTCAGTTGTTATTGAAATCACACGATTACAAGGTCATTATTAACGCGTAAAGGGCGTTCCGTCATAAAGGTAAACAATACAAGTTTGTAAAAATTATATTGTGCGTGCATGTTTCCATTTTTTATTAACAGGCGTGATGAAAATAACATTAAAAACATTAAATATTCGCATCTGCAACCAATGGCGTTCATGCGTTAACGTCAAAAACTGACCGTAACGCCGTACGTCAGCATTTGGTTAGTCGTAGTTCAGAAGGTTTAAAACAATAAAAAGAAATCATTGCACAGATGTTGCCGAATCCAAGTTTAGTTTATGTGTTAAAACAAATGCTCAAGACGACGTCAGTAACGCCAACGTTAGACACGAGTAGCGAAGTCGCATCGACAAGTCAATTTTCAACAAAGCCTCAGCCCCATGTTTAAGTATACAGTTTAAATGTTTTGTGACTTTATTATTACATTAATTAGTGATAACAAAATAATTTCCGAGTCAGATTCAAGTTTTATGACACAAGCAAGAATTACACGAGAAAAAGATGCATTTAGCGTGAAGTTCGTTTGATAAAACATTGTGTCAAATTGTTGTTTTGACAATTGCAATGTATAAGACACATTATCATTATTAAACCAATGTATGAAAACTGGTATTTCTAAACATAGTCAGTAAAACGTGTTGAGAATTTATAAAGTGCACAGTTTCTTATTAGCGTCAGTATATAATTAGCTTAAATCGGAATGTGTGTACTATCAGTGTGTCAAAACAGTGTAGAAATGCATTTAATTGTGATATTTAAGTTTATACCAGTACATGTAGGGCGCCCTGACGCACGAAATGACGTCAAATGTAAGTAATGGACTTTGACAAATTTGAAGCCATGTTAAGATGAGGAAATATGTTATATTTTACATCACACTTACAATTGAAATAAATCAAATAATCAATATGTGTCTACTATGTACTGATAGAATAGAGTTTTGACATTTGTATATGTAATTTGTGCATGTACATTACAAACCAGGGGCGTAGACAACATTCTGACATTGGGGCGGCGAACCCTACGTCGGTAAATCGACGCTTATTTTGGTCACGAAGAATACAGGCCCACATGTTTTACACATGTAAAACTATAATGGATAACATTTACGTTTTAAAATAACATACTCATTAAAATGTTGTGAATAGAATTAAATAAAAGAAGTAAACAAAACAACAGGTGGCCATTGCGTGTGTTGTTTAGAAATTAACATGTTGCCATGTACTTGAAACCGAAGTGACTACTTCAAATCTATCGGATGCAACATGTTTTGACAATGACGGAACATACTTTAACTCTTTGGTATTTTTACGTTTCGTTGTTTCTAAGAGATTCTCTATCGCTTAGTTTCATGTCACTTAATAAAACGGACGTAAATTTTAGTTGTTTTAAGAGCTGCTACGAAAACGTATCGCTTGACTCACTTTTTATTATAATAAGGAATACATCCTGGTCCATCGAAGTATTACTGACCAATTATCCGACTACATGATGTTGTTTTTATTATTATAAAATTCACATGTTACACTTGACTGTTGAACAAGGGATATGTACTGGTTCTTCCCTGGTTTGTCATGTTTGTTGGGCGCTGCAGTATCTTGCACCATGGGCGGGTAAACATCGTCGTAATCAAAAGACCGACCAGTTGGGTGGTTACAACGTAGAGCAAATAAAAAAATCAACTGGAGATACTTTATTGTTTATGGCACCCAGCAGTGGAGATGGACACCTCGGTTGAGAAAGATTTGGGGCAGACGGTTCAAAGACAATGCAATGAAAGAGTCTTTGGGGCGGCGAATTTTTCAGCATTTCGATACGACGACGAACAGCCGAATTATTGGGGCGGCGGCCGCCTCCCCTGCCGCCACGTTAGCTACGCCTATGCAAACGCTGCAGTATTTGTGGTCCACGACCATCCACAAAATAATCATAGCATGATGCAAAATGTTCGACAGGATCAAATGTAGTACTGAGTAGGCTGCACCGTACACAAATACACAAGTGTACAATTTCCGGAAAGATTTGTAAATAGACAAATGTTTTAAAGGAGCTAGAGCACAGAAAATTGGGTTGAAAAGTAATTATCTTAAAATATGATTTACGTAAGAATCTCAGCAAAGAACTGTGATGTAAATAGCTGACACTAAAATTTGTGTTGACTTCATATTTAAAAAG